>Ga0315914_1005700_pt1 | contig 18003 bp, 13 predicted proteins | sample MpolenodulesMG_FD_203920 | JGI IMG/M metagenome (GOLD analysis project Ga0315914, IMG submission 203920) | Medicago polymorpha root nodule microbial communities from Los Angeles, California, United States - elongated nodules | ecosystem: Host-associated > Plants > Roots > Nodule | place: USA...
TGTTGCTTGTTTTCCATCTTTGCTCAGTGTCTTGAGTCATTTTCCTGCACAATTAGGTCAAGTAAGATAGATAAAGCGTGAATGGAGAAAATTCAATTAACTCTCGGCTTTTTCCTTGATAACTTGCAAAACAAGTTACAAAAAGTGCCATAAATCTTCATCAGAATTACTACTTCTTGGCACTTATCAGGTGCGACAACTTTTTCGTGGGATACACGCGAATCTATTAATTAGCCAATGAGATAATGCTAACTATAAAAAGTCAAAGTGCTGGCCGGAAATCATGGTGCATGTGGAATAAACCAATGGTGGTGATGCATTCGTCCATTCTCGTCTCGTACCACAAAGCATTTTTCTATTGGAAAATACTAACTAGTGTCCTCGAGTATAGTAAAAAATTCTTGAAATTTGTGTAATCAAATACTTTTTTGTGTTAGTTACATGACTATTTTTTATATTTAGGGATGTTATTTTCAATCAAATAAAAAAATTGAAAAAATGTTTATTTGATTTTATTAGGGGCCTAATTTTATCAATAGAGTCAGAGGTCTCTAATTTTATAGGAGCGGCCTTGATTCCCATGAAATCCTACATATATTTTTTTTTTTAAATCTGTAACTTCCAATTCTACAGGAATGTCAACTTATTTGCCAAACACTTTTTTAAAAAATACCAAGAATCAAATTTTTATATTTTAATTTTTGGATAAGTTATTCCTAGGTATAATTTGTGTGTCACCGAAACAAACACCCCTTAAAATTTATATTCACAATTCTCTACCATGTGAATGATGGCAAAAATTTCTTGAAAGTTATATTGTAAGAATACTTCTTCGGTTCACTACATTTAGACTGGTATAATTTATGATCTTGGATAGCACATTTTATTTTCATGTAAATTTGTATATAGTTATTTCGTTCATCATGTGTTTTTATTTTAACATGTTAATCTTTCATATTTCTTGCATAGAAAGTTTATATAGAATTTTTTATAGTTGACAAAATTATCATCTTTGTTATCGATGAAAGTTGGTTCGGTTTATAAGGAGTGGGTCATAACATCTCATAAAGATGCGAGTTCAATTTTCGTTGTCGGTATGATGACTTATTTAGCACGTGATTTGTTAATACCTCTGATAGCGCTGGTTGAGCCATGTTCTCACTTGATGAGCCTCCAGAGTCCAATTCACCTAGACTTTTTTTTTTTTTTGTATCATTGTTTATGAATATCATTTATAATATGGTTATCAAAGAACTGAAAAAATAAAAATAATATTAAAGTATCTGTGAAGAATTGTTCAGTGACTGAATTTTCCTTAATCATTGTTTATGAATATCATTTGTGATACAATAATTAAAGAACTAAAAAATGAATATTAAAGTATCTCTGAGTGATTGCTCAATAAATGGATTTTTTTTCCGTAATTTTTTGTGAATATTGTTAGTGATGTAATTTTTTAAGAACTAAAATTTTAATATCAAATCATCACTAAAGGATTAGTTAAAGAAAAAAATTGATCATTGTTTATGAAGATCACTTTTGATTTAGTTCTTGAAGAACTTAAAGATTAATATTAAATTATCATGTTAGAATTTTTCAATTAATGAAATTCATTGTCTTTGTTTGTGATGATCATTTATGAGGCGATTGGTTTATTTATGTCTCTTACTTTTGCTCTTAAAGTAATAGAATTGAGCGTATTTTTTCAAAAGTATTTTGAAAGATTAGTCGTATTTGTAATGGAACAAAAATATAATGGATGATTGAAAGGGTGAAAAGTCACGTTATTTGCTAAACTTTATTTCTACAAATGGATTCATACTATACTATTCATTTATATAATAAATGATGTGCTCAACATAATTGATGAAGTATTCCTATAAAAAAATACATAATTGATGTAGTAGACATTATCACTCATATGATATGTGAACGTGAAAATTCTATTGATATTAATTGTGATTATGCTTAAGTTCTAAAATATCATTTTGAAAAAATAAGAAGAATAATTAAACTATTTTTTTTTTGTGGTAATCTTCAGGTTGTAGCCTGCCTCTAATTGGCGTTTTGAAACCAACAATTTGTTTATACTATGAAGAGTTGTAGCTATGAAATCAAACAACTAAAATTATAGCTTAGTTAAGTGAATGAAGAATAGGTAATAATAAGTAGGAAAAAAAAACAAAAACATACATTAAAAAGTAAAATTCAACAACTTTTATGCAAAGATCATTTGAAAAAACAATAATTCAAAATACATTAAAAGACAGATGACAGTGAAAAAATAAACTAAAAAACAACACACTGGTCTAAAAAACAATAATTCAAAATACATCAAAAATCTTCTAATCAATCAATGGATGAGCTTTGAGAATCGTCGTTTTGTTCAAATTTTCAATCAACCAATCGATTGTGTTATAGCGTAGTGCGTTCATTTTATCCAAAACTTCTTGCATGACTTTCCCTGAGCATTTTCTTCCATGCTTCTTTACTAACTTTCAATGACTTGACCACTTTTCTCATAGAGTTCATTGTCCCCTATGTACCTACCCTTATAAGCACGAGTAAATTATACTTATTTTATTGAGAAACTTGGTTCCTCTAAATCAATATGCATGTTGAAACATTATTCGTCTACATTTGTTTCTTTGTTTATGACATCAACCGTATCATCTGCGTGTTCTAATTGAATTTCACTTGCTATATTTTTAACATATATCGACAATGTTATCCCAAAAAAAAAACTTGGTTCCTTTAAATCAATATACATGTTGAAACATTAAAGGTCATGATAAAAATAAAAGAAAACACAGTCAACGATTACATAGATTTTAACAAAATACCGAAAGAGAAATTGTTAACCTCCGTAAGTGAATCTAAAATTTATTACCTGATTGATATTATTTGTGCAACCTATTAGACTCTGAATAATAGAGGGTTAATATGACGAGCAGTGGGGGAAAATAGGAAATCATTTACACGTTTCCACCACAACATGACGAGTATCATGGGAAAATTTGTTACTCTATACTCTTTCAACACAAAAATCTCATCCAAGGCAAGAAGAACTATATAAATACACATTTCTTAATGCTTGAAAACTACTCTCCCTGATCCTTTATATAAAGAGCTTTTCAAAAGAAAAAATTGGTTCTATTTATAAGAAAAAAACTACAACTTTTAAGGTGTATTTATTACGTAAAATACTTTGCTAGACCTTATTTAATATTTGTATTTTTAATACTAGTGGATATATTTAGTACTCAAAAGATTTTTACGGGGGTATCTTTGTAAAAATATTAAAAAAGTTGTAACAATTAATAATTGTCTTGATTTTGATGTGTTTTTCTTTTCTTTTTATATTAAGAATCGGAGGGAATGTAAAGAAAGTACAGATTTTGTGGGTACCACCAATTATCTCTTCTCCTCCGTATATCCTTATTCTTAACCTTCTCCCTCGTCTATCCTTCTTCAAAACCGTATAAATACCCCCTCTCTCTTATAGTGTTAATGCTTGGAAACTATAAAACAAGTACAACATACAAGAAAGAAGAAATAGAGCATGCATATATACAATTCTTCCTTCATTGACGAAAACAATATTAAACAGTGACAATTGAATCTAAACTTTAATCGATTAAAGATCATGGTATAAAAGAAAATAAGGTCATGATTGCTCAGATATTAATAAACTACTAGAAGATAAATTTTTAACATGGCCTCCACGAGTGAAATTGAAATTCATTATCTCGTCAAAATGATTTGTGCAACCAATTAAAGTGTGGAAAATAGAGAACGGAGATGACTTTGATGTTATGCGAACACATAGATGTGAGAATTTTGTATATCAAGGAAAAAAGAGGGAACCATTTACATCTTACCGCCATAACGAGGAGAGTATCGTGGGAATAATTGTTACCTTATACTTTTTAAATAAATTTTTTGTTAAGATAAAGAGAAGCATTTTTGGTGGGTCCTTATGATGATTTATTTATCCATCTCTCTCTCTCTCTCCCCCCATTGATCTTCTTTTTTAAGTCATATACTAATATCTAACTTCTATTTAATCTCTTTATCTCTCTATGTGTCTATCTTCTAGTGTCAGCGCTTGAAAGCTACAAAACAAGTGATGAAAGTTGTATAATGTTTTGACATTAACTAGTGACAAGTGAAATCGAACTTTAATTTAGTAAAGATGATGATAAAAATAAAAGAAAAAGGCTCATGAAATTTGAATTTTAGTAAATATTGGAAGAGAAATTAAATTTTTAACATGGTTTCCTCAAGTGAATCGAAAAGTTGTTACCTTGGGGAATTGACTTTTGCAGTCAATTAGAGTGTAAAAAACAGAGGATGAAGATGACCTCGATGCAATGCATACACATGGTTGTGGGAATTAGGTATATGATTATGAAGGGAAAAAATAAGGAGTCATTTACATGTTCCCGTCAAAACAAGAAGAGTATCGTGGATATTCATTTTTGGTGGGTCCAACCATCTCTCTCTCTCTCTCTCTCTCTCTATATATATATATATATATATATATATATATATTTTATCTCTCTCATCTAAACCATGTAATTACCTCGTTTTTATTCCATCTCCATCTCTTTGAGTGTTGATGCTTTAAAACAACAAAACATGTATGTCAAACAAGAAAAAAGAAACATGGCATTCATATATACGATTCTTCTACCGTTAATGAAAACATTATCAAGTATTGACATTAACCAACAATTGATTCTAAACCTTAATTGATTAAAAATCGTGATGAATATTAAGGAAAACACATTTCACCATTACTCACATTGTAATAAAACCCAAAAGATAAATTTTTAACATGGTCTGCACTACTTTTCATCTGCCCTTTGCTTCTAAACCTACACATTCTTTCTCGGTAATTCCCTTTAAATACTGTTTCAACTCGTTTTCTCCGTACTATTCCTAGAACTACCTAAAAATTTGGTTCAAATACATTTCCTCCGCATATGTCCTTTCTGACTCCCTCAAAATCTAGTTGCAACTCGTTCCCCCATTCTTCTTCATCCGCAACTGCCTCAAAATCTGGTTTCATTATTTCCAATTCATCGTTTTCTTCTTCTTCATCTTCATCTAACTCTCCCGTAAAATCAAGAGAATCTGACACTTTTTCCAAGTTTGAGTTTAATTCATATTCTTCATCTGTAACTCTATCAAACTCAAGAAAATTTTCTACTATTCAGATTCATAATTTTCATCTCTTTCCTTTGTAACTTTCTCAAACTTTAGAGAATCTTATATTCTACTTTTCAACTCTCAAAATCCATAAAATCATATACATTTCAAATTCGCAACTTTGTTATCTTCATTCAAACCTCTCATAATAAATTTGGCTTTCACAATTCTTTCTTGCGGTCCGAGAGTAGACACTCGTAACTATACAAAAAAAAACCCACATAATGAGCATTATTGTGCTAAGCAACCACAAACGAAACTCAAGTTCTATCATTACTTACACATAACTCGAACTGAATTTTTCTAACAGTCTTCTAAAAACCACAAAGGGCAACATTGAACAAACATTAATTACTTTTTGAAACCAAAAAAGACTCTTATCAAGCAAGATTTTTAATTTTTCAAAACTAATTTCATTTTGATATCAAAATCTTGGCGATCGGGACAATGACGCAGCTATTGAGGTACTAACCGGGACGCGTAGAGGTGTAACCAAAGATAATATTGGTGTAAATAGTAAAAATGTTAGGTATTGTATGTAACTGCTCTTCCTTCCGGCTCCGTTATTTCTCTCTCCTCTTTCCTTCATTTCATCATTCGCAAATTAACAAAAAAAAAAAAAAACCTCACTCTCTTTCTCTTTCTCTCTCTAGGGTTTCGTCACGAACTCTACCAAATCCCAGGGTTCATCCTTTCCCGTTCGTGATCCACAGATTCTCGATTCACCTCGTTTCTTCGTCAATTCCATCGAGGTTTGTTAAATCGCAACTTCTATCTGCTTCCGCTTTTCTTGATTTTGAACTTTCGTTTTGATTTTGCTTCCGTAGAACGAGTATCTGAAGTAGGAATCGATGATGTGAGTGAAATTGAAGTCAAATGTGATTTTCGTTCTTCATTTGTTCATCTGCATCAAAGAATTATTATTGTTTCGGTATTTAACGGTTGGAGAAAAATTAAGCATATATAAGCTATTTTAATTGTGATTAATTTCATGATTGATTTAGCATTTTCTTGTTGTTGATGAAAAGTCTTAGCTGGTTGAATTTTGTTGAATTGTTTATTTATTAAGATTCATTGAACTTGTTTGAATTTGAATGGTGCAGGCTAAGGGGATTGTTGATGAATTAGTAGTTGTTGGGGATTTTTATTGCGGCGTGTGAATGTTGTTGTTGTTCGATGCTTGATGATAGTTGCAATGGATTTGAATGCATCTCCGGTACCGGAGGAAGATGAAGATATTTTTGAGGAGGAGCCCATACATGTTCAACAGTATGCTGCACCTGAAGAACGTATAGAAAGTGGAGCTGATATAGCACGCCGGGTACTATTTATTATTTCTCTCTTTTTTATCCCTTCTGGTTTCATGGCTGTGTCTGTTTATGTTGGTTACGCTGAAGCACAGACACGAACACCGGACATGACATTGATACTGGAATGTTCACACCCACTAATTTTGAAAAAAAATGTCATAATTTAGTGTAATCACATGTGTTGGTGTCGTGTCATTGTCGGACACCTGGACACTTCTTCTATCACAAGTGTAGGCGCTATGGTGCTCTGGAATAGGAGTAATATGATGGCAGTTTCTCATTTTTTAGTTTGGACTAGTAAGCGTGGGACTTTTGTTAATCTCACATGGCACGTTATCAAATTAGACCATTTTTTAGAGGTGTGATAGGGAAAGGGATTGAGTTCATATATCATGCTGTAACAGGAACCTATGTAGAAGCTGTTTTGATACTTGCTTGAGATTTGATAGCACAAGTTTGTATTGTTGTTGAGCATTTATCTAATATTCTAACTTGTTGTTTTAATTAGTGGATGGTTAATTTTTTTTTTGAATATCTCATTTCGCTTCAAGTGGCATTAAAAAAAATTAGGATTTATGATTAAAGGTGAATTCTATAAAAAATTATTGCATAGTGTTAAATGACGCGAGTCAAACAATTTTGATATTGAATGTCAAGAATCAACTCACGCTCTTGTTCCCCCATCCCTTGAGTTACTGGTTTGGATCAGCACTTTTTGTGTTCATTAGAGTTTAATCAAAATGCTGTAGAGAACACTGATTATTTTTCTGGGGTTGCATAGAAATTAAGCAAAACTAAACCATTGCTTAGTGTGTTGATTGAGATATTTCTTTTAAAAGTGCAAAAACAGGGAAAAAAATTACAACCTCAAATTTAACCATTTGAAACAATGATTCTTTTTGGCTATCAAATATACACTGGTTTCTTAAGTAATTAGGGTTTCGAACTGTATATTACCCTTACTTTTCTTTTTATTCACACAAGTCCTGAGTTGTTGTATCTTTTTTAGGAGCGCGAGGAAAGAAAGAGACGCTTGAAAAGAGAACGTCCAGATGATAATAGACCTGTGCATCATTCACAGTCACCTCGATATGATCAACAACTATATCATGCAAAAAACCCTAAATCATATGATACAAGTAGGCTTCCTCCGGGTAAGGGTTTCTTTCCAATTTCCATGGTCTACTTGCTGCCAGTGATAATCAGCATTGTGATTGAAATAAGATATTTCTTAATACGATCCTATCTCTATTTCAACCTATATTTGAAGTGGATTTATTATATATTGATGAAAACCGATGATGTGCAATAAATTATGAAAAAGTAAAGAGCATTGTTGAAGGGTAACTTCAGCTGTTTGAGTTCTTTCATTAGAATAGTAACTGAAAAATTTAAACTTTACAAGGGTGCTCATGTAATACATCTTTAGTTAGGCATTGACAACTAACTGAAACTAACCTTATAACTACCCTGTTATTTTCCCTTAAACCTAGGAACCATGTAGTTAACTGGTCATGTGATCAGAAGCATTAGATCCCAAAACCTATGATTCAACCAGTAAAGAATGAGCGATGCAATTTGTAAGATTGGCCTGCAGTAGAAATTGATGATGCTGCATGAACTGCCTTGGACTGTCAGTGACGGATCCAATTTTTTTGATTGTGGTGGCAATGCAAGATGCAATTTATCCGAATCCATTTAAAATAATTAAGTATAATAAAAATAATATTTTTATGGAAATTTTTGATCGGCTTTAAGATTATGTGACATTTGGGATTTAGATTTTTATTTCGCTTGTTTTTTATTTCACGTTGATTAAGTGACTTATTTATTTTAAAAGTTTTTATTTATTTTTTACTCAAGCTAAGTTAATTCATAATATTATCAAAGCAAATTCTTAGTACAATATAGGAAAATATGAAAACAACTACAAAGAGCATAAGATATAGATGCCAATGTTAAAGGACGAGCACCACCAAATTTTTTAATTGAACGAAATCTTTTAGTGTTTTATTATATGTATTATTTTATGTGCTTTTAGAGTAAACAATGTTACACTCTCTATGAGTATTTATATAAAAAAATATATCAATATATATCTGATGAAGTACATTTAAACATCTACAAATTACATTTTAGCGTGTTGTATGATTTTTTCAATTTTAACACCATTAAATTATATTTTAGCGTGTTGTAATGATTATTCAATTTTAGCATGCATAGTTTTTGACTTGAATGCTTTGTCAACCATGGTTTATGCTTTTCCCAAAAGTCTCTAAAGAAAATCTCTTATATCAAAAAGATTTTAAAAATCTAAAACAAACAGGCCCAGTATATTGTGATTGATTGCTTCGTGATCATATTTGCTTCATTATTCTACAACCCTGATTGACTTGCATTAATAGAATTATTAGTTGAATCGTGCAAAAAATGGTATGTATCCCGAGTATGACCATAACAAAAAATGGTATATCCTAAGTATGACCATAACAGTTGTAATGAGACCATTGAGGATGATTACCATTTCAATATCTTCTACTGCTCCCATGGCTGCAATTTCCATGGTTAGTCAAATTGGAGACAAATATCGAGGAATCTGGTAAGGACAACATTCATTTCAGAAGAGGGACCTCTTAACGGCTGTTAATGAGATTGTTTACATTAGGGTCGTCACGGTTTACCTTTATGATTTTCATGAAGATCAATGTAGTAAGTATCGAGATCCTACGCAGGATCGGTCGGCCGGTGAAAGAACGTAAACACGAGGAACGTAACCCAGTTCGTAAGTAGGATCGGTAGGTTGTTGATAGAGTTGAGAGAAATAGATAGAGAAAATAGAGGGAAACAGAGGAACCAAGCATAAAAACAGAGATAATAGAGGAAAAACAGAGGAACCAAGCAACAAAATATAGATTAACAGAGGAAACAGAGGAAAAACTGCAAAAAACAGAGGAAACAGAGGAAAAATGGCAAAAAACAGAGGAAACAGCAAAACCGAGCCAGAGTTAAGTCGAAGCACGGTCGAGGTGCGGTGGCATGTAAGATGTGCGATCCTACTAGCTGGGACTTGATCTTGGCTACATTGATGAAGATCATGAAGCACAAAAGCCGTATACAGATTGTCGAGTTTATCAAGGTTTTATTAACAGTATCAGTTTGAACTCTGAAGGATGGGCTTGATCTCTTCAATGACAGATTTTTCTCTATTCAAGTATGTGGTCAGATCATGATATGTCATTTGAAGAATGACAAGATTATGGATGGAGTCGTACCACCACGGTGCACATCATTGTTCTACGTCTGTGGATCCTTCTTCAATATAACAGCATGTTTTACACCTGTGGTGAACAACCTGGGATCAATAGATTGCCAAAGCAAGGAGACCAACTTGTAGTCCTCACTCTATCATTATTCTTTGCCTCAGATGGAGTACAAGAAAAAGGCAATTTAATCACCCCCTTTTTGGAATTGTCATTGGTTTGAATGGTATAGCAGAATTGGAAGACATGGGAGTATATGCAGCAAAAGAATGCAACAGGTCTATCTGGGCCGTGGTCACTGATACAAGGTTTGGTGAAATTGTACCAGAAAGGTAGTCACAGAAAATTGGTTGTAGGGTGGTGCAGACTTCGCATGCAGTAGAAGCTTCACACGTGAGATGGGGCATGCATTGGATTTGGACGACAAGATCTCTTGGAACAGGATGGTTGGCACTGTCTGATGTGATTCAAAGTTTCACACGAGTGGGTCATGACTCATGAGAGTTGATGTTGCAGGGAAATTTCAGAGTGGTGGTTGGCCAGAAAAGTCACAACCTGACATATTAAGGCACTAAATAGCAAGTTAACTGATTTGGTTAGCTTGAGACTTGAAAGAATCCGTCTTTTAACACAATCTTGTAGACATGTTAGGGCTCTAAATAGCAAGTTGACTTATTTAGGTTTGATCAGCTGAGGACTAGCTAGCTGATTCTCTGATTAAGGCTTTTTCAGCCCAGGGGTTCTATGAAATGTATGACAAAGTCAGGGTATTGGATTATTTTTCTATGCTTCAGCCATCTCGAGTTTGATGATGAATATTGGAGTATTAGCACTTTGTCTCTGTTTTTGAACTTTGAAGTCTCTGCCATGCACTGACTCCGTTGATACTGAGGCCACTAGCAGTTGATCGGTTGGTAGTCACTGTTAACAAATGGGTTTTATTTATAAAAATCGAGATTGATAGCTGTTAAAGTTTACTTCAGTCATGTTTGAGATTCTGGGAATACATTTTGTCACAAATTACCATTGTTGTACATGTGGGGAAAAACTTACGTATTATTTTATTCTTTTCAAACAGGGTGGTTAGATTGCCCTCCATCAGGCCAGGAGATTTGCTGTATGATACCTTCTAAGGTTCCTCTTGGTGAATCATTCAATGACTGCATCTTTCCTGGCAAAAGATACTCATTTAAACAAGTGATACATCAACAGAGAGTTTTAGGAAGAAAAGTAAGTAGAACTTATCCTAAAAATGTAATACTTCATTTAGACGTTTCTCTATCTGTTTCTTACGCTTCTTTGACGTTGATTTTTTCTTGGATTTTAAATTTTGAGCAGGAGTAATCAGAATGAAAGGGGTTTCTACCCAAAAAGAAAATATAAAAAGGATCTCTATATCTAGTTTACCCAATTGCAATCTTTGATACTTGTCTTTAGCAACATAATCTAGCGAAATTGAATGTTCTATATCATACGAAAAAACTTGTATGCACATATACTGCTTTTTTACATTTTATTCTCTTGATTTGCAGCTTGGTCTGGTGATTGATTTGACAAATACCTCTCGATACTATCCAGTGACAGATTTAAAAAAAGAGGGTATCAAGCATCTTAAGGTTTGTAGTGGCCATATTTTATTCACCAACTCAAGATTTTTACAACTTTCTTTAAAACTTCGACATCTCTTTCTTGTTCTTACATTTGAGGATCATTTTTTTTGTTCAGATTCAATGCAGGGGGCGTGATTCTGTACCTGAAAATTCATCTGTGAATCAGTTCGTCTATGAGGTTTGTTTCTAGATAATATTTAGTCATGCATAGTAATTTTGAAGAATTTAGCCTGAATTTTCGTTTCCTAGCATGCATAGGAAGATTTAATTGAGGATAGGAGATCCTTCTTAAAAAGCTTAAAGAAAAGAACCTTGGTAAATAAGAAAATATATTGGATAGAAGATCCTTTTTAACAATGTTATTGTTTATATTTCAGGTTATACAATTTTTGTCACGCCAAAAGCAGTCAAAGAAGTATATACTTGTTCATTGTACACATGGGCATAATCGTACGGGATACATGATTATCCATTATCTAATGCGTGCTATGTCAATGTCTGTTACTCAGGTCAGTTTTGGAGTCACCTTATTACGGTAGCTCTCTCTCTGTCTCTCTGTTTACCTGGATTAAGACGGTGCTCAAGTTCAATAAATATACTTTTTCCCAACTTGTAGGCAATTAAGATTTTTTCCGATGCACGCCCTCCAGGAATCTATAAACCCGATTATATTGATGCATTGTACACATTTTATCATGAAAAAAAGCCTGAGATGGTAGTTTGTCCTCCTACTCCGGAGTGGAAAAGATCTTCTGAACTTGATCTCAACGGTGAAGCGGTTCCTGATGAGGATGATGATGGAGTCCCAGGCCCTGATTTGCAGGTATTGATATACATAGTGAATTTTGATATTTGGACTTTCCTATTTTCTCACTGAATGAATGGCTTTTTAATTTTCAAGCGGGATTTAGTGTAAATCATATTTTTTATACGATTCTCTTGTTAGGTACTAGGCTTCTTCTTGAGAAAGCCATTTAGTAATCTAAGGGCCTGTCTACTCAACTGAGAATATTTTTCATTTTCATTTATTGTTTTCACTTTCATTTACAAAAAGAAGTTTTAACTATTTCCTATGAATTTTTTTTAAAGTAGGTATTATAATTTGGGTTGGGCCTAACTCATCCCTTACCTAACCGAAATGTAAGGCTAGTACTGCGTCTACTTATAAAGTTATGTTCAAACATTTTCTCATCCAATGTGGGACTCTTAAAATAGTAGGAAACATAAGGAAAGCATGATGACATTTGTCATTAGAAAAAATGCTTTTAATACTACACTGGTTTAAGGTTTAATAATAGTCTAATCATGAATAAACATGGCTAGAGATATGGCATAAATAGTGTTTATAAAGCTTAGGAAATTCTCACTTCACAAGTTGGGTTATGTTGGGTTGAGTTAGGTCCAAAGTCTTAGATGATATGAAAGACTATACTGAATCCCTTGATGAACCATTGTATTATCCACGAATTAAGGGTTTGAGTGTGAAGCTCGTATGTTTGGGCCTGTCCAGTTTGTCTTGTGTCAACCAACTACGCTGGTGACTTGTTAGGTAATTAGGTAAACAACCGCTCTCATATCTGATCTTCAAAATTACTCTCCTGTACCCTTCCAAATGAAAGTGTTACACTGCTACTCTTTAATGCGTGTTAGTATACACAGCGGGAAGTGTCCAATTGATTTTGCCTCCAATAAAACATTATTTTATTAAAAATATAGATGTTTGGTTTCTTTGGTAAAAATTAATTTTGCCTCCAAACCTCAACTTGACTGGTAGCGATAAAAAGCAGTTTTTGTATTAGATTTTAAATTTTACAAAAATATTGCTTTTTGATGAAATTGATTTACAAAATCGAATTCATGCAAAATTACTCTTGGTAAATGCTCATCTAAAAACCTGCTTAGTCAGTTTTAATGTAATCAAATCTCTTTGCGGTGGTAAAAAATTATAAAAATAAGCCTTCTGGACTTCCGATGTTACAAAAATCTAATATTGAATACGTTCATATTATTTTTGTGGACTCAACCATGTGACATGTTTTAAACTTGGCATTTTTCCCATTCTCTTAGGAGAACCATGAGACAAGCTCACAGATGACGAACGATGATGTTTTAGGAGATGAGATACCTGTGGATCAGCAAAATGCATTTCGACAGTTCTGTTATCAAACACTTAGATTGGGTGTTGGGGTAAGCCTTCTTACTTTCATGTATGGGTTTATTCTTAAATTTGAGAACTCATTTAGAAAATTATGAATTTTAAGTTTTAACAAGGTCACTGCATCTTTTCATTTTTACTCATTTAAATTATATTACAACAAAGGAGTTGATGGTGCATATTCTGCTAATTTTTAAGAATCATCTGAACCGATCCTTTTGTTTGTCACATTACACTATTGTACTAGTCGTTTCATGTGCTTGGTCTTGTCGTTTTATGTTTTCAACATTATGTATTCTGTTAGTATCTTTGGTTTTGGAGGTTTTGCTCTTCTTACTATTTGGAGTTACATGTACTCATTTCCTGACTACTTGGTTTTATCATTTGTGTAAATTGTGTTTGTACTTGCCCTTTTCCAATTTTAGATGAACTTGGCTGCGATATATATATTGCTATGAACTTTTTTTCATGTTGAGTTGTAGGTCACTAAGTATGTGACACATTTTACTATGTGTGATTTGTGGAAAATGTGCACGGATAGTTCTTCCTGATTTCGTGATGCTTCATTTTTACTGTAAATATTGTCTTAGCCGCACGTGGTTTCTATTTATTTTGAATGTTCATCCAATAAACCAGATGCAGTCTATTCTTTTGGAATTCTGTGTTGTAAATTGCTTTTATGATTGAACTAAGCAGGCGATAACATTGCTTTTTTCAAAAGCTGTTCACAGATCACACCTTTCTTTTCCCTCTCATTTTTATGATTTACCTGCTTTATGTGTACTTCTGATGCTTTCGTAGCCAGTTCACTAACTACTAGTATGCAGGCCAGAGGACATACACAATTTCCAGGTTCACACCCAGTTTCTCTCAACAGGTTCTATTTATTTGAGCCATGAAATCATGTTTTTATATGTTATATTGATTTAATTAATTTTACATATAAAGTAGGACTGCTATTTCATTTGCTACCACACATTTTGTGTTGTGTGTTTTTTTTTTTTGAATGGTAAATGTCAGCATAGTTAGTATTATGGTGGGGATGACCCTCTCAATCTTTACCACTCAACTCCTAACACTCCCACCCCAACCACATAGCCAGCCTGATCTTTCCATTGTGTTATTGTTACACCATGACTTGGACAATTGTGCATTGTATTTCGTATTGGGTCGTTTTTGTGCATTTTCTTTTTGTCAATCCTTTTTTGCTTAATGTTTTATCTACAACAATGCCTAGTGCTGGTTTCTGAGAACCTATAGATTCTCAATTTTACCGGAGGATACTTTTCACAATTAGACCTTAAATTGCAACCCGATATGTATCTTCTTGTTCAAAGATTTCATGGCGCTAACTTACCTCTAAACCCTATCTAGTAGTGCATATAACAAAGGGAAGGGAACAATTTTTTAAATACCTCTCCGTAGTGACAAATTATTCAAGGAATTATCTCAGAATGAATATCATTTTTTCACATTCCTTGCATTCTTTGTAGTTGCAAGTACAAACCATTTCACTAAGCCATATCTTCGAATGATTAGATTCTAACCGTATGCCTAGAATCAGCGGTCATTTTACAATACATCATTTGCAAATTTTTATTTTTATAAATGTACACGGTGAGATTTTTTCCCATTATTTAAAGCTAAAGTTTTTGTATATGTGTGTCCTTTTACAACACTATCTTCACGAATTAAAATTATATTTATCTCCAATAATTGCCTAAAAAAGATAGTATTAGATTTAATTATTTATGTCCTTCTGTTGTATTGTAAATTTACAGTGTCCCCAATTAATTTGACATTTTTTGTCAGTGAATCTATATTAAATTTGGTTGTGTTGGTATGCAGGGATAATTTGCAGCTACTACGACAACGTTATTATTATGCAACATGGAAGGCTGATGGTACACGGTATATGATGTTAATAACAATGGATGGTTGTTACTTAATCGACAGAAATTTTAATTGTCGAAGGGTCCAAATGAGGTTTCCTTGCAGGAGTAGTACTAATGAGGTATTATGCTACTTTATATTTAAAATTTCTAATAGTGGTTGTTACTCTTGGATCATATTTAACATAAATAGATTCTACAGCATGTGTAAATGCCATTATCATCCACAATGACTGTTGTTACTTTACATTATCTAGGGATCTGGCGGTAAGTTAGTTAGTGATTATCTTGCAGCAAGCAAACTCTTTGCCTCTATATATTTTACTATATATTATGAGTAAGGCAGTTGCAAAATACTGTTTCAACATTGTTTTAGTGGTGACTTTTCCTGCTGTGCTCCAAGTCTGGCATTTTCCTTTCTCATTATACCTCTATTCTGTCAAGTCCTCGCTACATTTTGCAAGGTTTTCAGCACTGTTCTATTTTATGCCAACCTTAAATTTTCAAGATCTGGCCAATTCACCCAAGTATCCTTGGTGTTCCTAGATTGGCCAGTGGCACCTAGTGTCCAGTATTCGTCAGTGCTTTTGAACTGTGATCCAATTTCATCGGTTTTCTCCTTGAATCATTTCAACCATGCATTTTCTAGTTCATTTTCATTATCCTTTTTCCCTTACTTTTCAACAGTTGTTGCCTACAAATCACCACTTGTTCTACCTCTGACTACTAGAGACTATCACTAAAAATGAAAAAGAGTAATCGGTCATAACCTGCAGTTCTACCGTCTACCAGCACTTGGAATCTCTATACTCCTCTCATCCTCATGAAAGCATGATTCTGTTCTGTATAAAGTTCTCTAGCTTCTTTTGGACTGGGCATTTTTCCAATCTATTCCTTTAGAAATTATGAGGCTATAGATTTAACTAAAGAACATGCAATAGTTGGTTAAGGACGGCAGTAGTTTGTTGTTGACAGCTGTAACCAACTCCAAACTGGTGTTGGGAAATCCTCTATTGGTGTACATCAACCAACTATCACTGTTTTAAAAAGTTGTTGCACATGCTTTATTTAAATTTATATCCTCATACAGAAGTCATCCTAATAGATAAAAGCTTTATCTGTTTTAGTATTGGTTGTTGTGGTATTCCCTTAGAAGTGGCTATATTTGTAACAAGCTTGATGTGATCTACATATTCCCACTAGAGCAGTGGTTTTATATATAGCACCCTCCACATGTGAATTTGATGATGCTGTAGTTTTGATGAGTGATGTAAATTAGCTTGGGATAAGGCTGTAAGTTTGTTACTTTGGCTCGTAATCAGCTTCTTGATTGATTGCAATTATACCATAATAAGAGATCAGTGTGCAGCCTAGAGAGACAATTTATTTTCTAGTACTCTGTTTTGATATAAATTATGCAGAGACTGAGAATTTGTTATATTTTGGTTCTAAGGGTTTGGGCGAGAAGACCCACCATTTCACATTACTGGATGGTGAGATGGTCATCGATACCTTGCCAGATTCAAATAAGCAGGAGAGAAGATACCTTATATATGATCTTATGGCAATCAACCATGTTTCAGTAATAGAGGTTCGGTTTAAAAGTTATTGTGCAAAATAATGCTGGGTGATCTAATTTCTGTTTTAGAATTGTTAGAACGAAATAGAGTAATAGTATCCTATGCTCATATAATAAGAGTAACTAAGCTAACTGTAATCTAGTGCATTTAATATTTTCATTCTATATAGTTCACCTCAGTTGTGTAGGCTAGATACAAATTCCAATTGCGTCTCGTTTATCTCTTCCCGAACACGCTTTCAGAATCTAACGGGAGACGATCTTATATTTTGTGCAGTTATATTTGCCTTGTTACTTTGATTGTATGTATTGTTGTTAGTTGTTCAGATTTCTTTTGGTCTTGTAGTCTTGTTGGTATATATTATAAGATATAATAAGATATAAAACCCGCAATTAGTCATTTGGATCAGTTAGGCATATTTAAAAGTCTATGATTTTGTCAGATCTTCTACACCCCACCTCTTGAACTTCTGTGTCTTTTTTGTTGGATTTAGAAGAATCCTGCATTTAATTGAAGGGTTATAGAAGTTTTTGGTCCCTATAAATATCTTAAATTTTGTTAGTCCCTCTAAAAATTTTCAGCCAGTTTTGGTCCCCCAAATGTTTTCCGTCACGACTTTTGGTCCCCCAAATGTTTTCCGTCACGACTTTTGGTCCATGTTATTAAGTCAACTGATATGTACCCTTCACATTTTTTAATGAATTTTTACTGAGATATTTACAATTTAGAACATTATAACAATGTCTCGCACACAAATTTAGAATTTTTAATAAAATGAGTTGAATATGAATTTTTAAGCGCGAATAACTTATATTCATATTTAATAACTAACTTATAAAAGGGCAACCCGGTGCACTAAAGCTCCCGCATATGCAGGGTCCGGGAAGGGGTCCCACCATTTGGTGTATTGTACGCAGCCTTACCCTGTTTTTTACACAAGAGGCTGTTTCCAGGACTTGAACCCGTGACCTTCCAGTCACAT
>Ga0315914_1005703_pt1 | contig 18000 bp, 11 predicted proteins | sample MpolenodulesMG_FD_203920 | JGI IMG/M metagenome (GOLD analysis project Ga0315914, IMG submission 203920) | Medicago polymorpha root nodule microbial communities from Los Angeles, California, United States - elongated nodules | ecosystem: Host-associated > Plants > Roots > Nodule | place: USA...
TATATATATTTCTTTTTGCTCTCTTGTTATCTTCACATATTCTAGGCTCGGTATTTCTTCCAACAAATCGTTTCAGGGGTTAGTCATTGTCATGAAATGGTAAATGAAATATTTTTTTAGTTAAACATTTTTTGCTTCGATATATGTAGATAATAAATATAATTTTGTCTTTTTTTTTTGTAGGATATATGTCACCGCGACTTGAAGTTGGAGAACACATTATTAGATGGAAATCATGTCAAAATTTGTGATTTTGGATATTCTAAGGTTCAACATATATACATTTTTTTAACAAAACGTATACTAAAATAAAACATTGAATGTTCTAACGAGTTTTAGTTTTAGTCATATCTACTACATTCGAGGCCTAAATCAATGATTGGAACTCCATCCTATATAGCACCAGAGATTTTTGCCCGTAAAGAATACGATGGAAAGGTATTATTATAGTTTAAACTTATTTTGCAATATTCATATTAACAGAAAGGTTTAAGGATTCAATTGATATATATTTTCTATTGGTATATAAATTTTACATCGTCATCAATCATGAATTATCAGATCATAAAAAATATTTGACTATAATATATCGACCTAAACAAGTTAGACATAAATTTGATTGTCATCAATTTATAGTATAAAGAAATATGTAGTACTCAAATACTCATTGTATTGTACAATGAGTACTACATTTTAGGGGGGAATTTTATTGCTAAAGGAAAATAGGAAGGAACATGTTTCAGTTTATAAAGCACTTGAGTTAATTATCTAATGGGGGGATTTTGGGGGTGTATTTAGCCTAAAAGAGATTTAATTTGGCTTGATATGTGTTTTCATTCAGTTAGCAGATGTATGGTCGTGTGGAGTGATGCTTTACATAATGCTAGTGGGAGAATTTCCATTTGGGGACCAAAAGGATCTGCAAAACCTCAAGAAAATCATGAATGTACTTAATTTTCCTTTTATTTTTTCAACCCTAGTAACTAGATTTATCACTTGTCTATTCTTACTAGTGATACAACTTTTTTGCAGAAAATTATGCTTGTTCAATACAATTTCCCAAACACCGTTCACATGTCTCAAGATTGTAGCAATCTAATATCTCGCATCTTTGTTGCAAATCCAATGAGAGTATGTATATGTTTTGTTGTTGAGTAACATAGATATCTTGCATTCGCACAATCCACACATTACCGTCATATCAGAAATTAGACACTCAAAAATACATATATATTTTGTATTTTTAGCATCCAAAATATCAAACCTTACATCTAGATAGATCTAATGATCATCGATATGATGACTTATGACTGCATGAAAGCATAAAATGCATATCATAACATCTCCTATTTCTTTTATTTACTTAATTAGTTGTTGCATGTTATGTCTTAAACTATATAATAATTTCATTGTAGAGAATCACCATGAGAGAAATTAAGTCCCACCCCTGGTTTTTAGTGAACTTGCCTAAGGAATCAAGAAAAGAGGTGCAAGATGTGTTCAACATTGAAGAAAATAGAATATCATCTCTTCAAAGTATAGAAGAGATCATGAACATTGTTGATGAGGCTAAAACTCTACCCACAGTTTCTAGTTCAGATCAATTGGAGGATTTAGCTGAGGCATTAAAGAAGATGTAACTAAAGAAGGCATTGGTTGTTGATGAAATTAGATCTAATAAAGAAGAATAAACTCAAGAAAGCTTAGAACATTCAGTTATGTAGATAGTAAATTAGTTTTTGGTTCACTTTTTTCTTCATTAATTTAAGCTTAGAACATTCCGTCATTAATGGTTGGAGGGCATTTGTTGCTTTTTTTTTAATGGTAAATGTTGATATTTTAATTGTTTTTTCTCTTTGTCAAAACTTGAACCCTGAACCTCCAACTATTTAACCCTTAGTTCAAGCCTTTTTTGGTAGTGTTTTATACCTTTTAAAAAAATTATTTGATTAGTTTTACTTGTTAATAATGAGATACAACATTTTTATCTCATTATTTACACTCTATAAGACCCCAAACCAAGACCACTAAACCAACATAAGTGGGTTATATTATCTTATAACCCTAATTGTCTTTGTTCGTTCTCTCTTCTCTTCTCTTGCATTCTCTATATTGCTAACACTCTTTACTTCTTTCTAAAGACACTAGATGAACACGAACCCATAACCTCTTAATCCAAGATCAGTTGTTTTTACCACTAAACAAAACCCCTTAGATTTATATAAATTACCCCTTTTGTTTATGATACAAAGTTGCAACCAAAATAAAGTTACACAAGTAATAGTTTTTGGGTCAATTAATCCCTTGGTTGACGGTACAATTTCTATCTATGAAAAATATACATTTTAGAGGAGGTCAATTCCTCAAATGAATTCTAGTTACTTCAAGAGATAAGACTTTATTGTTGCTCAAATATACCTTGATTTATAGAAAAAATAACACAAAAATGCAACATTAAGGGAAAAACTCCCACAAAATAGTAGAAATGCACTGATATTTTATAATTGATTCCATTGATAAAAACATTACTATTAAAATTTTGAATTTGTTTTTGTTTTAAAAAATTACTTCCCCTCTACCATAAAAAAAAGTTGTCTTTCTCTGTTACATAAGTGCAACTCATAAAGGTAAAAATATTAAGTTAACATTTGAGTTTAACGGGACAATTTAAACTCATAATACTCCTCTTTTTCACATTTGGTGTGTGAGAATTACACCCTCGGCTTTTTAAAAACAAAAAAGCCTAGGGTGCATTTGGATCTCGAGAAAGAAATTCTTCGAGAGATATTTACATGTAAATGTTTAATTTTTCTTTCAACTATTTTCACCCTCTAAGAGGGCTACTTATGACTGCACATGTCCAAAAGCTTCTTCCTTCCTTCAACAATTTCATCAAAGAAATCATCAACTTTCCCTATTAGATTCTCAACACCACATTTCAACAATCCAAAGCAACTTTTTAACTTATCAACTTTTGCTTGAATCTCAAACTCTGCTTCATAAACTACTATTCTCTCCAACTCCACCTTCCATTCCTCCATAGCAACTTTTGCTTGTTGAAATTCAAAGAGCAAAACCCCTGGCTGCACATTAATCTTATCTATCTCTTTTCCAACTTTATGCTGCAATCTTGCCATTGAAACCATAAAACTTGAACCAAAAACTAAGTTCCCCTCATGACCTTGATGATCAAAGCATGATGAAGACCAACAATATGCAACACCACTTAACAAAATCATTAGTAGTAATGAACTAACTCTTCTCATTGCGTAAAGAACACCTCGAAAGCCATTGTATTCGTTTAAATTTGATTCCAAAGACATGTTCTGGTTTAGACTTTTAGACAGTGCTTGAATTCTTGTTTCCACCATGCTTTTATTTTCTTCTTCCAATCCTAGAATTTCCCTTTGACAAATGTTCGTTGCTCTAATAACCTGCATGTAGAATATGCGTGTTAGACATACTGAATAAAGTTGATTAAGTTTTTCCAATACAAAGCTTTTGAAAGAATTTGTGACAAAAAAAAGGCTTTTGACAGAACTTTAGAGCATACTTTTATACCTCTAAAAAAGGGCTTTGGATTGACCAAAGTCACAATCCACACGGTCAGTATATCAGTTGGTGTTGGTCAAGATTGAACGATCCATATTTCGAGGATTGGTATTTTAGATTAAAAAAAGAATCAAATTTGCATTGAAAAATGAACTGTTTGATCTCAATCCAATAACCACCGATATGCTGACCGCATGAATGCATGGGATTGTTTTCTTCAGACAATCCAAATCCCCGCAAAAAGATTCTAAATCAAAGTCGCAATCACGGCCACATTGTGATATTTGATATTATGGATAATTACAATCAATCAGTTGATATTATCTCAACTACAGTTAGGTTGTAGAGGACAAAGACACTAGAAACCTTGACGTCGCGACAAAAATTACAATTATAAACAGTCTTTTCAAGAGGTTTTGTGTGAAAGTATACCAACCTGATGTGAAACCTCTGGAGTCAAATGATGGAATCCATCCAATGAGGTAGCAATATTAGAGCCAGCTGAAGAATAGTTCTCAATTCCAGAAATGGAAGATTTAAGTACATGACAAATATCCCAAAGCCTTGAGCTTTCATCCATGTATTCATCCAACCATTTCCCTCCAATTGGTAAACAAAGGTTTTGTACTAAAAGTGTTAACTGAGAATGAAAGGATTGTAGAGATGAAAGCACCTCAGAAATGAATTGGATAGACATGAAGTTATGTGAGAGGATCAAGGATTGGTGAAGAACATTGAGTCCTTGAGTAAGGAAGGTATAGAAGCCATTGATAGAAGAAGAGTTTGTGCATGAATTAGAAGACATGATAAGATTGAAAGGTAGGGAAAAAAAGAGTGGGGCTGAAGGAAAGTTGATGGAGATTGATAGATTTATATAATTGGAAGATTAAGGGAAAAAAGATGCAATAATTAAACAAGTGGGTTGCTAAGAGGTTTCTAACCTTTTATGGTGTTAAGTTACTATTTGTTGGGTGTAATTATGACTGTTCCTTATAGAGTGGAGAGGATGATTAGGAATCTTCTGTTTTTTACTTTATATTTTGAAACGTTTAAGAGATATAATTTGCCTTAAAAGAAACTATATAATCTTAAAAAGAGAAATATAGTATATTATAGATCATGTATTGAGCATAGCACCTAAATCAAACAGTTTTCATACACATGTCTATTATTCCTTCAAGGATTTAGCATATGCTTCCTGGTTTTGAAAGTGAATTTGACTGCTTAGATTGAGATTCTGCTTTTCATTCCTCAGTTTTGATTTGATTCTTGTTGGAATATTTTTGGAAAAGAAACTTCGTTGATTAGAGTCTTTGATATCTCATTGGTTCTACATAATATTCTCACAAATTTTGTTTATTTGAATTAAATATGAGACTAATCTCCATTAGAGTGTTAATTTTGCAACTTAAAACTATTCATCCATCTCCAACAGCTGTTATGTAGAGATTGAATCACAATCTTTCTCCACAAACTCAGCATTGTTTAATCAACTCCATCACATTATTAAGATTCTAGTTAGATTTAAAAAACTTTCATTTGGCTTCTCTTAATATTTTTATATGATCTTTCTTCTTATTGTGACTTCTACAATGACCACAGTGCACCTTTTTGTTATGGTACTATTATTAAAAGAAGTGGTATATAGCCCAATTTGGTTCTTTTTGAAAAAAGAATAGTAAATGATAGCGTTAGCATTTTGTCCATTACAATGGAGATTCTTCTTTTCTTATTTAGCACTCAACATTCTATTATGTGCACCTAAAGAAAATAAATTGAGCTCCCTCATTTGCATGAAACATATTTACCACCCCCAAACATGTGCCAATGGTCAAGTATAAAACGGCTCATACCCTTGTTTTAGATCCAACACAAGGTCAAAAGTTGGGAGAAACTTTTCCCACCCCAAAACCATTTCGAACGTATACAATTCCAAAGAAACACAGTTTTTATGTCGTCCAGACATGTTCTTCCGAACAAAAAAACAGTTTTTGTCCTGTCAGAGGCTACAGTTTCAAAGGTTTTTAGCAACATAGGGGTGGACAAAAGTTTTTTTTTTCTTTCTAAAGGCCACGTATAACTGTTAACGAGTTGGTCGTGATGTTGCTTTTGCGAAGAAAAAATAAAGTTTGTGGTAATTTTTATTTTAAGGTTCGAACCCGGATCAGTAAAAATTCCTTCAGTATCCCTTAATTCACCAACAGAGTTGCCTATTTGGGAGGATTGGTTGGAACTTGGAAAGAAGAGTAGAATTCATGCACAGCAGAAATGATCATAGATTTCTGAAACATATATCAACGTGCACAACGCAGCATTGTCTCTCTTGTTCACCATGAATTCCATGTCCTCATTCAATGGATCTTAAATCTTAATATGTCAAATCCTTTGAATGATTAGGAGATTGCATTGCATTGATTCTTGATCATCGCCTAAAACTTGTACACTGAACCTTGTTGCTTCAAAATCAAGATAAGTGCCACTCTACTCTTTTAGCACCCTACAGGTCCAAGTTCAAATAACTTTAAAAATGCTCAGACAATACTACAGAGAACTGCAAAAGTTTAATAAAATATTCGCCTATTTCAACTCATTTCTTTAAGTGCAAGATTGGCTTTGTAACTGATTACAATTCACAAGTCACTGTGCAATATGTAAATCATTATAGAGAAGTCTTCACTCAACAGAACGTGTCAATTATTCTCATTTTTTTCACATGTCTTTTTATCAGTTTTTCACCTTTATATCCTTTCTATTGAAGTCTCCACAGGCTTTATCGAAAAATGATTATATTTGCATGGTTTGATCCTACGGAATAGCATACCATAATGAAAGCAACATAATTTTGGAGGCTAATGCGGTATAATGCAACTGTCGTAAATTTAGTCAACTAGAAGTATAAAGAGAAAGTTAAGGAATGCACCTCTTTGTAAGCTTCAACTAGAGCAACATGAAAATCCCTAAAGCCATATGGTCCCAAGATCACCACCATAAAACATAAACATATCTGATATACTTCAAATGATTGACTCATAATAAACGTGATCAAAATGAATTCCTTAACATTCAGTCAAATCTCAATGAAGTCCCAAAGAAGTCTTTTCAGATCTTTACATACTACAACCAGTACAGGGAAGTTACAGCAAGCTTACAAGTACATAAGCTAAAGTATTACAACTTCCACAAACATGTTCCACAACATGGAAATTTCACAATTGGCTAGAAATTGTAAAATGAAAATGAATGATAACATAAAAGACAAAATGAACTACAGTTGGATGCTGCACTTCAAACAAACAGAGATTAGACTCTGTTGAAAATGACCATTTTGATCACAACAATACACGTGCGATAACAGGAAGAGAGTAACCTAGTGCCACATAGATGAGAACATTATGATAGATGAGTTGTTCCAGAAGACAAGTTAGGATTAGATATGTAAGGGACAAAATTAGGGATGTCCCTACAATAGAGAAGAAGATAAAATCTCTTTGGTCATATATATAAACAAAAACACTACAGTAAGTAGAATATTCCAATAGTTAGAGGTAAAGGAAGACCAAAATACCTATAGGTCAATTCAAACCATTGAAATACTTTTGGAGGTAAACTGTCTTAATTAGACCAAATACATGACAAAACTTTACAGCGTTGACTGATTAATTTAACCAATCTTGTCTGGTGGGAAAAGATTGTTGTTTTTGACTTGTTGTACAATTTCCAATCTAACAATAAAGTAGATAATCTATCATTTACAAAAAATACATAAATATGCTAAACTTCTTCATACAAATAAATCCTCTCTTTGAAAAAAAAAATACCTTAAACTTTTAGCAAACCATAAGGTGATTTCACTATAAAGTTGAATCACCGTTGGCGAACATGCGATTCCCTACAGTTATTGGCCTATCTGGAATTGATGGAACCTCAATGTCTCCTTCTAGCATCTTCAAAGCATCCAAAATTGTGGGCCTTAAAGCAACCACTACATGACAGCACAAAATTCCAACCATCAAAAATCTCTCCATTGTGCTTCTAGTGGAATTTCCATCCAATAACATAGAAGCATCCAAAGCCTTCGTCGTGTTTCCAGATTTCATCAACGACCAAACCCAATCCGTGATCAAGAAATTAGGCTCTCCAGACGAAGACAACTGAAGAGCCTTTTTTCCACACATTACCTCAAGAACAACCACGCCAAAACTATAGACATCACTCTTCTCGGTTAACTGACCATAAAGTGCATATTCTGGAGCTAGATATCCGCGAGTTCCGGCTACTCTAGTATTTGGCTGAGACATATTTTGACTGTAGTCCTGTTTCGCCAGTCCGAAATCTGCAACCCTTGCTCTCATACCTGCATCAAGTAGTATATTGGTAGCTTTGATATCTCTGTGATAAACAGGAGGCTTAACTCCAAAGTGCAAATAAACCAATGCATTCGCCACATCCAAGATTATGTTTTTTCTTTGAGACCAAGTCAAAGATTGTTTTGCATTTTGGTTATCCATTTCAGGGAAAAGATGGTCTTTAAGACTACCATTCGGCATATAATCATAAACAAAATACTTTCCAATGTACTCGGGATTCTCATCTCCACCAACAACACAACATCCTCTCAGCGGCACCAAATTGCGATGCTTCAAGCTACTAACAATCCCCACCTCTCTGTAAAACTCAACATCTCCTTGATAATCAGACTCTTCAATCCTTTTAACCGCAACAATCGTCCCATCCGGTAAAACCCCCTTGTAAACCGAACCAGACCCGCCTCTTCCAATGAAATTTTGGGCCGAAAAGTTGTCAGTAACCTTCACAAGATCCTTAAACTCAAACCAAATCAACCCACTTTTAGGCCTAACTCTTAAACTAAAACTAGGCTCTTGTGAACCACCATTATGTAATAACAAATTTTCACTGTTTCTTTTCTTCACCCACCAAATATACCAAAAATACAATAACCCTAACAAAAATAATAAAAATACAAATGAAGCTACAACCAATCCAATAACAAGAGCATGATGATGATGTTCCTTTTCAGAATCCTCATGTGGAACCAACAAAATAAGAATGCAAGCCAAAACACCTTTACTCTCAGGACCAAGTTTATTCACAATTCCAGCAATATATAGTATTGTAAAATAAAAACAATCTTGAGAATGTGAACTATTACCATCAAGTTTAGTCAGCATCTGTTGAACCTTAAACCCTTGTTTAGTACAAGCATCACAATGATCTGAATCTGTTAAATCTGGTTCACAAACATTATCAAGAACAGTTAAATCTGTTGAATCAACTTTGTTAAGCCAATCTTGTTTGGTTTGAATTTGAGCACATGTGTCAGGTGTGGCAACAAATTGAGATGGATCAAAGCATGAAGAGACAAGGTTGTTGGGAAGTGAAATTGAAGTGAGGCTAGATTGGTAATTATGTAGACAAGAAGTTGAGGTAGTTATGTTGTGAAAATTGAAAAGGGAGTTTTTGTATAGATTTTCAGCAAGTGCTATACCAAAGAGAGATAAGAGAGTTTTACAACAAAGAGTTTCTTGTGTTTCTGTTTTGGATGTTAAAGGTTTGAAGTTATGACAAAGAGATTTGTTCCAAGGAACTGTTGAGACAAATTTCATGGACACTGGACATGTTGAGTTTGATGCATCTGTTGTAACTGTGATGAGAAAAACAAGGAAAAGAACCAAACTAGATTTCATTGTTTGTAAGCTTAAAAAAGCTGTGTTAAAAGATGAACATGTTAGATATGATGTTTTGTTTCTATTTTTGCATGTGGTTGGTTGATATGCCATGTGGTGGAGTAAATGTAAAATTTGAATACACAGAAAGAGAAAAAACAATGAAATTCTCCTGTCACAAATTTGTTTGGTGGCCATTTATATTTATCATTTATTATAAGATCAAAAGCACCAACTACTTTTAAAAAATTAATTATTCAACTATAGTCTATAAGTGCCTACTACAATTTTTAACTACTATAATAATAATAATCTACTAGATTATGTTTTAAAGCGTGTTAAAGAGTAAAGTTGAATGTTCGTTTATATTAAATCTCCAGAAGGTTGTTTATTATTTTTATATTTAATTGAATAATAATAATAATGCATATGTGAAAATGGATTTTCTATGGAAGCTAGTATCATGGTATTAGTTTTTATGATGCAAATCTTAGTCTGGCTCGTGCTCGTGAATTTAAGGACTGCATTATTAAACATAAAACTCTATAAATCAAACATTCAAATCAAACGTGCGCTACAACAGCAAAACAACAACAAAGTCACATTCAAATCAAACATCTATAAATTGTGAAAATCTCGAGTGAATGAAATGTATTCCCTCAGGAGCCAAGACTGACTCAAGTGTTGAAGTTTGTACACCAACCCCTCTCAATATTGGTGTTCCCATTACATGGTATCAAGACCGATGATAGTTTATAGGCAACATTCAACAAAACACTTTTTTAAAAAGGACAAAATTGTGAGGGATCATACATACATAGTATAAATTAAACTAGAAAATACCTAAAAAATATTGTGAATTTCATATCGTTGAAATACTACCTTCGTTCCTTTTTAATTGTCACTTTTTCACATCTTACACAAACCAAAACAATCGGTAAATGTTACTACTTTTGATACAATTGTTTTTGCTTTTACTATAATGACTTTATTAATTTAATATTTCATTTCACATGTTTCTCTCTCCCTAATAAATATATAAGGGTAATATTGATAAAACAACATTTAATGTTGCATTGAACTTTAAAAGTGACAGTTAAATAGGAACAAAAATTTTCTTTAAAAGTGACCGTTAAAAAGGAACAGAGGGAGTAATTATTAATTTTCAAAAAAGATAAATACTCTACTTTAAAGAGGATTTTAACAATATTATGATTCAAATTCAAAGAATTACAAATTAGAAAAGTGACTTTAATGGTTGTCATACAGGAACAGGAGCTTGTTGTTGGGGTGAGGGGATCACACATGGGAGTATGTCACATGCACACTCACCAGTCACCACCGACTTGAACAGCTACATGTTAAGGTCCTTGAGGACTGTCTCTCAAACTCAGTGCAATACATCTTAGATCAAGAAACAAGAAGAACAAACATTTTGACATTTAAAATGTGATACATTAACAATGAATAAAATTAAATCAGAGTTGTGAAAGTTGCTGATGCATGTCTATTTCAGACATTAAATATCAAAATCTTTAATTTCTTTTTTCTTTTTAGAGGAAAAACTTTCATTCTAATATACTCCATATGGCTAAAACACCAAAGAACGATAACTAAAAAATTCATTTCAAAAATATAATTAAAAAAATACATCTTGATCCACAAATCCTAACTTAACCGACAAAATGCTAAAATTGTTAGGTCCAACGTCATGACTGTAGAGATATAGAATATCTTAGAAACTGAAACTGCTGCTTTATTCATAGAAATTAGACTGTTAAATAGTCAAAACAACTAAAACAAGAAAAGCTATAAAATAGCTCACTAAAGGAAGGAATACTGGCACGTTTAATTAAATGTGAAACTACTTCCTAAAGACTAGGACAAATGAAGATAGCACTACTATAGTTTCTAACATACAACAATAAAATAAAAACAAATATCCTTTCAATCCCTCCCTTAAACTAGTGGCGTTTTTCAACCAGTTTACTTCACTGTAATCAAGCATTCCCATCTTCATTCTAAGCTTCTGAAATGCCTCCAACTTCAAAGCTTTAGTCATCAAGTCTGCAACCTGCTCCTGAGTAACACAGTGCACTAATTCAATTTCTCCATCTTTTACAAGATCTCTTAAAAAGTGAAATCGAACTCTGATATGTTTGCTCCTTCCATGCATTACTGGATTTTTTGAAAGTTTAATTGTTGAGCTGTTATCACACATGATGACAGTGCTACTTTCTTGACCATGACTTAAGTTTCTCAAAACCCGCCTCATCCACACAGCTTGACATGCACTTGCTGCAGCAGCCACAAACTCGGCTTCAGTTGTTGATAGAGTAACAATTGGTTGCTTCTTGGACATCCATGACACTGCTCCAGAACTTAATAAAAAATCATAACCTGATGTGCTTTTAGAATCTTCTTCATCTCCTGCATAATCAGAATCCGTAAAAGCAAACAAGTCTTTTCCCCTCCCTTCTTGTAGAATATCCCATAGTTGGTAGTTCCCTTCAAATACCTTAATATCCTTTTAGCGGCTTGTAAATGCAACTCAGTTGGCTTTGACATATACCTGCTAATCAAACTGACACTGAACATGATATCCGGTCTTGTAGCAGTAAGATACATTAGACTTCCAACAATTTGCTTGAAATAAGTATCATTAACAACAATCCCATTAACATCTCTATTAATCTTGAAACCTGGAACAACTGGACTATTCACTGGCTTGCTTTCAGACATCGTAAACTTTAAAATGTCAGTGGCATATTTCCTTTGACATATGAAAATTCCTTTTGGTTTTTGCAGAATTTCAATGCCAAGGAAGAATCTCATCTTCCCCAAATCAGACATGTCAAAGGCTTCCATCATGGACCTTTTGAACTCAACCATCATACCTTTGTCATCTCCTGTATAAATCAAATCATCGACATAAATACTAACAACTAATATGTTACCTCCGGTACTTCTTTTAATGAACAAAGTTTGTTCATTGGGACATTTTTGAAAACCTTCCTTCACAAATTGAGACTCTATGCGGCTGAACCATGCATTAAGTGCTTGCTTTAAACCATACAAGGCTTTATGTAACTTGTAAACCTTGGGTTCTTTTCCTTTCTTCACATATCCCTCTGGTTGATGAACATACACGTCCTCCTTTAATTCTCTGTGAAGAAATGCAGATTTTACATCTAACTGAAAAATGTCCCATCCTTTGCAAACTGCAAGAGCCACGATCATTCTTATTGTATCCATACGAGTGACATATGCAAATACTTCAGTGAAATCAATTCTGTACTGTTGGGAGTACCCCTTTGCTACCAGTCGAGCTTTATACTTGTTTACTTCACCCTTCTCATTTAATTTTGTCTTGAAAATCCATTTTACTCCAATTATTTTTGCCCATGTTGGTAAATCCAAAAGCTCCCAAGTTTGATTCTTTTCAATTGACTTTATTTCACTATCCATAGCTTTCCTCCATTTATCATGCTTCACTGCCTCCTCAAACAGAATTGGATCATCACCTATGTCGTCTTCCACCATATAGGTTTCTGCTTCCTCTTCTTCACTTAACTCATCACCCCTTACATAATCTTCCATCCAAAGTGGCGCTCTCCTTTCTCTCCCTTGAGTCACATTTTCATGAGGGCTTTCTTCATTATCATTGTTGCCATCATCACTCTCACCATTAGTTTCACCTATGTGCCCCCCCTTACTTTCATCACTACTAAGATCATCATTACTCCAGACAAAATCTGCATCTATTTGTTCTTTATAATTTGGACCCCAGTCCCAACTCTTTTCTTCCTCAAAAATCATGTCCTTGCTAACCACAATCCTCTTTGTCTTATGATCAAACAGACGTAACCCTTTAACTCATCACTCACACCCAACATAATACAAGGAAAGCTTTTATCATCAAGTTTACCTCGTTTTACCTCTGGTATATGCACATGAGCTATGCAGCCCCAAACTCGAAAGTGTTGAACAGAAGGCTTAACTCCACTCCAAGCTTCTTGAGGAGTGATATTCTTCACAGCATGTGTTGGACATCGATTCAACAGGTAGAAAGTCCATTTTGCAGCTTCAGCCCAAAACACTTTAGGAACTCTTTTCGCAGATAACATCCAGCGCACCATGTTCATCACTGTTCTATTTTTGTGTTCTGCTACTCCATTTTGGTGTGGTGTGTATGATGTTGTAAGTTGCCTCTTAATTCCTTCCTTTTCACAAAACAATTTGAAATTGATAAAGTTAAATTCCCCTCCTCTGTCTGTCCGCAAACACTTGATGGATTCCTCTGCTTCCTTTTCCACCATGCATTTAAATGTTTTGAAACATTCCAATGCTTCTGAATTTTCAACAAGAAAATAGACCCAACCCTTTCGACTATAGTCATCAATGAAGCATAGGAGATACCTTTTTCCGCCACTTGAGACTGGTTCTATTGGTCCGCAAATGTCTGCATGTATGAGCTCCAAGACCTTGCTGGCACGCCATTCACTCTTCTTCGGAATTGGATTGCGGTGAAACAAGAAGCATAAGTGACACTTGAAGCTTCTAGTTGAGGTAAGCCATGCACCATTTTCTTCGTCTGCAACGTCTTTAAGCCTTTGTAGTTCAGATGACCATACCTTTGATGCCAAAGATAAGTGAGTTCAGAGGAAGTGTGAAGACATTCTTCAACTGGAGTAGTGATGCTTTAGCTTTTATTGAAGAGAATAAACATACGATTAGCGCTCATGCTAGTCTGTGCAATTAATCCTTTGTCCGGATGATAAATTTTGCATATCCCATTTTTTATGAGAATGGTTAGATCCTTTTCTTGTAGTTGCCCTACACTTAATAAATTATTTCGAAGCTCTAGGACATAATATACATCTTGAACAAGAAAAGTAGTGCCATTAAACACTAGCCGGACACTACCTTTTCCAGCTACCGACATTTGGGAGTTGTTTCCACATTTAACAAAGTGCATATATCCTTCCACCATGTTTAAGAACATACATTTGTTTCCACACATATGATTAGAGCACCCTAAATCCAAGAACCATGCATCATTCCTTTTTGCGTCATTTCCTTCTACAAGAGCCATTAGAAGGAGCTCTTCTTCATCATCCAATTCTGCATAATTTGTTTCTTTGTTCCATTTGGGACATTCATATTGAAAATGCCCCAAATTATGACACTTAAAACACTCCACCGTATCCCTTGTGAAAGATTGTCTCCCTCTTCCGCGTCCTCTTCCACGATATGTTCCTCTTCCTCTCCCTCTACTACTTTCCACCTTCAGAGCTTGCTCACCGTCATGGTTAACCCTTTTAAACTTCTGCTCATGAACTACCAGAGAACTTTGAAGCTCGTCAACGGTCATTTCTTCAGTGTCTTTTGACTCCTCAATAGAAACCACTACATATGTGAATTTCTTTGCCAACGTACGAAGAATGTTCTGCACCACTTTTGAGTCAGACATAACCTCTCCATTGCTTCTCATTTTGTTAGCCACAGTCATTACTCTGGCAAAATATTCAGTGATGGTTTCTGCCTCCTTCATTTCCAGCACCTCAAACTCTCTTCTCAAAGAGTTTAGCATTGACTTCTTCACACGGTCATTCCGTCCATACTTTCTTTTTAGAGGATCCCAAACAATCTTGGATGTTCGCCTATCCAAGATCTCTTCGAAGACTAACCTATGAATAGCCCTGAAAAGATAATGCTTGACCTTGTGATCATTTGTTTTGGAATTCTGCAGCAACTCCAATTGTTCTTCAGTAAGCACAGCCGTTTCAATAGGTTCCTGGTAACCAATTTCAATCATGGACCAGAGACCTTTGGCACGAAGAAGATTCTCCATCAACTCACTCCAATGATCATAGTGGAGACCATCAAAATGAGGAATTTTCGCTGAAAGCTTTGTGTCACTCATTTTTGTGTTTCTCTCTGTTTCTTAGCTAAGCTACGGCTTAGTTATTTTATCAAGCCCGGTGGGGGCTCTGATACCAGTTTGTAGAGATATACAATATCTTAGAAACTGAAACTGATGCTTTATTTATAGAAATTAGACTGTTAAATAGTCAAAACAACTAAAACAAGAAAAGCTATAAAATAGCCCACTAAAGGAATACTGACACGTTTAATTAAATGTGAAACTACTTCCTAAAGACTAGGACAAATGAAGATAGCACTACTATAGTTCTCAACATATAGCAACAAAATAAAAACAAATATCCTTTCAATGACCTCTCGACTTATGTGTATTTCATACTTTGTCTCAATTTTGTGTAAAAATATCGATGCTCTTATAGGTAGCCCACAGACTTTGATATTTTATTATAATGGTTAAAATTGTGTCTAAAAAAAGGGTCAAAATTTTGAAAAAGATAATACCACTAAAAGCTGAGGCTACCAACGCGTGGACACATTTAAAAAATCAGTTAATGAAAAAAGCATTAAAGTTATGTTTGGATTCAGAGTTTAGAGGGATGATTTACTTTTTTTTTTTAAAATTACGGATGATATAAAAAAAATGTGATTTAAGTTTTATATGAACATTTATCATATTTGCTATTACAATTTTTAAAAAAACATTTTGTATTGTATGTAATTTAAAAAAGAAAAGTAAATTCTCCTCTCATTTTTTTTAAACTCTCCATCTAAACACTTCTTAAATATAATGGGTTTGAATTGCTCAAAAAATATGCTCAAAAAAAAAAAGTTTTTGATCACTGCATTTTGCATGACTTTGAAAAACAGTCCTTATTATTTTAGACATTTTAAAAACATTTATTGAAATGCAAAACTATTTTTCAAAGTCACGCAAAATGTATGAATCAAAAACATATTTAATCTTAAAATAATTGGGACCCACTAACTGTCACATCAACATTCTGATGTAGAATTAACATCATAGACTAATTTTGATCACGGAGATAAAATGTGAGGATTTTAAAAACATTTAATGAAATGTAGGAAGTATTCTTCAAAGAGTCACAAAATATAAATATTAAAAATATATTTAACCATTTTTTTAATTTTATTATGTTTTTATCTCTCGAAAGAAATATAGAGAACACGAAATAGAGAGGATCCGAATACAAAAACAAAAGGTCTGGAAGTTTGGAATTGACCCGCTTTGAAAAGAAAGTCAAAATTCAAAAGATGCATTGAAGTTATTTGGTCTTCCATTACGAACCCAGCTCAGTACCACCTGCCCTAAGTATTTACTACCAACCGAACCCAAAAGATAAACAAACTCAAAATAAAATAGATTAATGTTTTTTGCCCAGCACATTTCGCTCCCATTCAGTTGAACTTTCAAAAATATTTCTACGTTAGTTAACTAACGCAAGTTTAAAAAAACAAAACTTAATTTTTATACATGCGTGACTGCATTAACTCACGCAAAAATTAACACACACGTGAGTTAACTCACACTCATTTCAAAGTCATATGAATTGCTCCAACATACACAGAAGCAGCCAAGCAAGGCACATGGGAGCCAAAGTGAAGTGAATTACGTGTACATTACTAATTGGGTGTAATTATTACAAAGAGGGATCCCTCTGTAATGGCCTTCTTAGCTAACCCAAAAAGGAGGAGCAACTAAGGCCTTAACTCTACAATTATTAAAAAAAAGTTAAATAAGTTTTTCGTCCTTATAAATATAGCGAATTTTGATTTTAGTCTCTAAAAAATTAAACTGAATGTTTTCATTCTCACAAATTTTTTTATTTTGTTTTTCGTCCTTAATTACAAAATTATAACTCTTTTATGTTCAAATTGTATCCATGTTATGTCCGTTTATTATATTCGACATTTATATATTCATATGATATTCAAAAAATGTCAAAAACACGTTAAAATTATATCCATTAAGGACCAAAAACAAAATAAAAATTTTTGTGAGGATGAAAACATTCAGTTTAATTTTATAGGGACTAAAATCAAAATTCGTTATATTTATAGGGACGAAAAACTTATTTAACCCTAAAAAAGATGAATAAGGAACTTTTTTATGAGACCGACGGTTTTCTATTTTTAGTCTAGTGTAAACCATCTATTTTTAGTACATGTACCAACTTTCACTGGTTGAGTATACCTAGGAGAAAAGATAATAAACCTACAGATAACTATTGCCCCCCAAAAAACTACTACTACCGCACAATAACTATATCAGAAGATTCTCTCAAAAAAAATAAAAATATCAGAAGATATCTGTATAGCTGAGAAAATAAAGTATGCTTTTCACCTCAATGTACAAAGCCTATACATCAATGTTACTCTCATATGAATGTTATAAAGAGTAATTTTAAGGACTGAACCTATAACAACCTTTCTTTGGAGGGGGTTGGTATTCAAGCTATTCAATATTAATTACAATGAACCTAGTGTACTACAAAAGTCAGGACACTCAGAATATACATGTAAATTTTGGTTTATGCACAAAACCACTACTATGATGTGCAGGACTAAGCTTGTGAATCCAATGAAGAAGCCCTTTTTTATGATCTTGTCCACAAGGGTTTTGTAGCACGGTAATTGTTCCATCACGAGCAAGCGAAGATTCAAATTGCTCTAACACCTTAACAACCTGCCAAAACTCAGGCCTTTTGTCCGGATTCAAGGACCAACATTGCTCGATTAAAGCTTGCATAGCCGGTGGGCAGTTTGAAGGAATAACAGGCCTTGAATTCTGAAGGAAAAAAAAAACATCACAGACAGTATTAGATTAATACTGGCAAACTTTACTTTTTATTCAAAATAA
>Ga0315914_1005705_pt1 | contig 17995 bp, 10 predicted proteins | sample MpolenodulesMG_FD_203920 | JGI IMG/M metagenome (GOLD analysis project Ga0315914, IMG submission 203920) | Medicago polymorpha root nodule microbial communities from Los Angeles, California, United States - elongated nodules | ecosystem: Host-associated > Plants > Roots > Nodule | place: USA...
AGGAACGAAAAAGTTTTTGAGAACACAATTCAACCCCCCCCCCCCTTCTTGTGTTTTTTTTCACCTTCATATACAATTTTCAACGCAATACATACTATATATGCTTCCTTATCCAGTGCCTCAGGACACGGCTAACATTTCCCTTAAAAAATATATCATCAGAGAAATAGTATACGTTAGTTGCGTTGAGAAAAATAGAGGTGTTCAAAACCGAACCAATCCGAAAGAAAAACCGCAAACCGAACCAATTCAAACTGAAACGCAAAAAACTGCATATGGTTCGGATGTATTCAAATCATTTTTTTCCTCAACTGCATGGTTTGGTTCGGTTTGGGGTTTTGATTTTATCAACAGAATCAAACCAAGTCAAACCGCAATACAAGAAATTCAATGGAAACTTTAATAAAATGACATATTTTTTGTTAAGTTTCTTCTTTGCTTTTTCTAACAAAAATATGTGTTTGTGCTACTTGAACTTTTAGAGAATGATAAAAAATTTAGTCTTCTATATTTCTTACAAAATAGGATAACTTTTTGTGCACGTTTTAATTTGGTCTACGTTGTTGGGAATATTTTTGAATGAAAACAAAATTGTAATGTTGGATGAAATTTAAAAATTACTGTCTAAAAAAATTGATATTAATGTTGAAAACAAAAAAAATTATTGTATTAAAAAACCTGTGCTAACTGATCCAATCCAAACTGCATTGGTTTGGTTCAAGTTTTATTTTAAAAGTCAACTGAACCAAACCAAACCGCATACTTATTTATCTTATAGTTTGGATGACTTTTAGCCACAAAGCCGAACCAAACCGCACCGCAAACACCCTTAGAGTGTGATTGGATGAGGTAATTGAGAAATTTTAAAGAATGTAAAATTATAGACAATTTAAATGATTCAATTAAATTACTCTTATTTTCCAATACTTTTGTTTGGATGGAGTAATAAAAAAATTAATTGTCATCATTTTTGGGCAACTTTTATAAAAAAAAATTGGCCAAATTTGAAAATTGAAATTAGAGGTCAATTTGTAAATTTTGATGGCTCAGATTATAATTTGTGAAAAATTGAGGGGTCAATTTGTAATTTTTGGGAAATTTGAGGACCAAAATGCAATATTTGAAAAATTATAACAATGAATAAATTTGAAATTCTTAACTTTTAGGTGTCATTTGAAATTCTCTAAATTTAACTTGAGCAAAATACTTCGTAAATTTTCATTATTTTGAAAATTCTTCAAATTATTATCCAAAGAATGGAATTCACCTAAAAGGATTTGAATTCCTCAAAACATTACATCATCTCAAAATATTTCCCCATCTAAATACACTCTTAGACTCTCTTTGCGAGTTTGGAGGTGAAGAGAAGGAAATGCTTGGAAAAAAAGGAACGAGTAAATGGAAGAAATAGATGATATTGGAAGGAGGGCTTTGGGGGGGCTGATTTTTCTTCAAAATATAAAACTCTCCTCATTTGGGGGGAACTAAAGAATTGTATTGGAGGAGGGTTTTGGGAGGATTTGTATGAATTCTTCAAATTTAACATATGTTGTTATAATATTCTTAAAATTAAAAATATATTAATCATAAACATTAATTTATCACTCTAAAAAAATACTCTTTCAAAAAATGTGAAAGATTTCTCAATTTTTTCCTGTATGTCTCTCCCTCCAAAACCTTTCATTTCCCTCCCCTCCAAACTCTCAAACAAAGCCTTAGAGAAAAGTATACATTTAGAAAAGCTCTTGATTTTCGAATTAATGGAGACCTATAATTTATCTATTGTTTGGCAAACACGGTTATAAGCTCTTGATTGAGAATCTCAGCTTCTTACTCATGATAACCCGCATCTACCCCATTAAATATTTTCCTAGTAGGGAGTAAGGACTTATTGGAAGTTGACTTAGGTCACACAGTCCAAGTTTTACATGGAGGAGCGAATAAAGTTATCATTTATCAACGTCTTCTTGAAGCTGGAAATGGAATATCGATGGAAAATGTGATGATTTGTTAATTCTACTTTAGGACTTGGAATGATTTAAGCCCACAAGACGTTGCTATTGTTTTTTATAAGTTTTTGTGTTGTTTATAATCTAAGAGAAATGTTAAGGAGTGTTTTGGGACACTCTTTAAAGGTCTAAAATAATAACTTTTTTTATGAAAACTTGTGTATTCAATGTATTAGAAATTGAACCATTCGATTTTTTAAGGAATAATTTCTTAAATAATAATGCTTAAAGAGTGTCCCGGAACATTCGTTTATAAGACTCATTAAATATAAATGTTTCAATCTAAATTTGTATCAAGTAATGATACCTTAAGAACTATGGGGGATGCTTTCTTTCAAGCAGGGTGTAGATGGTTGGAAGATGGCTCCTTTCCGCCAACACTAAACGAGACTAATATTGCTTTAATTATCAAAACAAATAGTCCGGAATCTATGAAGGATTGACGCCCCATTTCTTTATGCAATGTGTTGTATATGGTGATTTTTAAAGTCTTAGCTAATAGACTTAAGTTTTGCCTGCATAATGTATTTCCCATGTTCAGTTTGCGTTCGTTCCTGGGCGGTCTATTTTGGATAATGTTGTGATAGCTATAGAAATTATTCACTACTTGAAGAGTAAGACCAAAGGGAATGTGGCCTTAAAAGTTGACATGAGTAAGGCATATGAACATAGAATTAATTGGGAGTATTTGCGCAAAGTTATGTTAAGACTTGGTTTTGATGCGAAATGGGTTGGTTGGATTATGATGCGTGTGGAGTCTGTGAAGTATAAGGTGTTAGTGAATCAAGAATCCGAGGGGCATATTTTACCAGGTAGAGGGCTCAGGCAGGGAGACCCTTTGTCCCCTTACCTTTTCATTTTGTGCGCACAAGGTTTGACTTCTCTAATTGACAGAGCGGAAGGGAGGGGAGACCTTTATGGAGTTCGAGTGTGTATTGGGCCCTTCATTCACTCACCTTTTGTTTGTCGATGACTGCTTTTTATTTTGCAGGGCCACAAAGAGAGAAGTAAATGCATTAAAGAACATATTATCCATACATGAAGACGCTTCAGGTCAGCAAATAAATTTTCAAAAATCTGAAATATTTTTTAGCAGAAATGTAGGTGCAGAAGCCAAAGTGAACATATCGAATAACTTACAAGTCAACATTGCAATTGGAACCGGTAAATATATCGGCCTTCCTTCCATGATAGGGAGGAGCAAGAAAGACATGTTTAAATTCATTAAAGACCGAGTATGGAGGAAGATCAACTCATGGGGAGGACGTTCTTTATCTAAGGTGGGAAAAGAGGTGATGATTAAATTTGTACTCCAATCTATTCCTACCTACTTCATGAGTATTTTTCTTATTCCCTCATCTTTTGGTGATGAAATCGAGAAAATGATGAATTCTTTTTGGTGGGGAAATGATGGAAATAGAAACAAGGTAATCAAGTGGCTTTCATGGGACAAATTATTTGTCCATTAAAGACCGAGCTTGTGACGAGGCGAACATATATCATGTCAGTTCTCATTTTTATTTTGACATACCTGATCGTATTGATCATTTGATTTTTAATGAAATGAATTGGTACCTTTTCGTCAAAAAAGAAAAAAGAAAAGAAAGTAATAATACCTTAAACTTGCAAACATCAAACAAAAATTAATTATATCGATCATGTTGGTAATAATTCAACTTATTTCTATATCCATGTGAGAATTTTCTTGATGGATAATATGTAAGTGAGAATTTCGATAGTACATGTATAAAATCAACGTGTATCTGTATTGTTTATCTTTTGAATCAATATTTAAATGAATTATTATTTGATAAAAACTAATTCATATTATTTAAGAGATTATAATAATTAAATATCATTAACAAAAAGTGTATATTGCATATCTTTTAACAAAAAATATAAAAGAAAATTGCATAATACTTTATCTTATAGACAACAAAATGGCTTTGTTTCATGAAATTAATTCTCTTGAAATAAAGCAAGACTATGCTTAATTCATAGTCTCTTGGTGTCGGGTCTCCAACCGAGTTCCTCTTGGTTGTAGGACAAAACTTGCAATCAAGTGACTTATCAGGAGACAGGCGCTTAATTCATAGTCTAATCACACTATATATTTCCTCAAAAAAAAATCACACTATTTATTCTTTCTCCTCCTTTTCTTCGCTTATTTATAGGGACCTTAAACATAATTAACCCTAAAAAAATAGAGGAAAATGAAAATGTGAAAATATGAAGAGAGAAAGAAGGCGAAGAAATGGAGGAGAAAGAATAAATAGTGTGATTTTTTTTTTTGAGCAAATATATAGTGTGATTATAACCTAGATTATTATTATTATTTTAATCTGATATTCTCTACGCGTGATTATATACACGAATCGTTTTGACCAATGTTTCGCAAATCGAGTGTTAACTCTTTGAGTTTACCGAATTTACGTTTTTAGGTATCAAAATTGTGTTAACTCGGAGGTAAACTCAGTTTCTGGAAAAATTAGAAGGTTTGACGAGTTTGATTGAGTTAACACTCGGTAAACTCGACCGAGTTTATCGAGTTTTACGAGTTTACATCTATAAAAAAAAATTAACCCTTTTTTGGGCCCATTTTTTTCAAAACCAAATTCCTTTTCTACAAACCCAAAGACTGAAACGTTTACTGAATAGTTACCTTTACAGTAACACGTTGTTCCTGATATGAAACATTTCTTTTTCTTCTTTAAGTTCTCAAACCATGAACATGGGAGCACATACCACTTAGGGTTGCAATTCCGACGGTGAAAATTCATATTTCGACGCCGGTTAGGGTTGCGTGGTGGTGTTTGTTGACCTGTTGATGAAATTAACTAGTTTATTTTTTAGATAGTTTTATTAACAACTTTTGAAACTTGTGAAACTTTTTTTGAAGAAATCAAAATGGGATATATTAACAACGACGTTGGAAACTCCTCAGTACAAGATGTGCTAAAGGGTTCAACCCGACAAACAAACAGTCACAAAGTATAATTACAAACAAAAACAGTCAGTCGATACCCAGACAAACTAAAGGGTTCGTCCACCAACTTTGAGTACCGTACACAAAAGTGGTTTTGTTTGCTTTAAGCGACCACAACGAATGAAATTTAACTTTATCTAAGAGCTGCTCAATAGGTGTTTCAGTGTTGTTGAACAATCTATTATTTCGTTCATTCCACACCAGCAAAACACAAAGAAGCCATAATAATTGTAAGAATGAATGACGAGCCCTTGAATGACAAGAATAATGAATAAATTGATGAAAATGGTCACGGATATTTTCAGCATCTACACAAGAAACGCCAATCCAAGATCTGATATGCTGTCAAAGCGAACCAAAAACGTGACAATGTAGGAAAAGATGAGATGACAACTCATCTTTACCACACCCAGACACGCACATAGTGTCTGTGACCTGAGCAATGTCGCGCCTGAGAAGATTTATTTTAGTTGGTAACCTGTCTTTCAGCAAACGCCACGCAGCAATGGAAACTTTTAGTGGGACCTGCTTATGCCAGACAAGATTCGTTGTTGTGTCAATAGTGGGAGAAGTCGTAGATGTCAGAGCATAGTATGCACCTCTGACTGTATATCCGTCATGGATGTTCGGATCCCATTGCCACCTATCAGAAACATTAGACTGAACAACAACATTAGCTAGAAAAATCCCACACTCCTCTACCATCTCCTCCTCCCACAGTCACAACCGTCTCCTCCAACTCCACGCCTCACCTCCATCCCACCAACCTGCCGCACACATACCTGCCACAGTACTATACTTATTTGTTGTAAGATCAAATAAGCGAGCAAACCTCCTACACAAAGGAACTTGTGAAACTTGTTTTTTTTTTTTGATGGTTTTATGGATGGCTTAAACTTAGATTTATGAAACTTATGATTTTGTGCGTTAATTTTTGTATTTTGGATGTTAAGTTGAACATAACGTTTTATTAGGATAGTTTGGTATAATTTGCATTTGTGATTAAGTCTTATTTTGCACTATTGACCTATTTAGAATATTGTATTAGCTTATATATGTTATGCATATAATAAATTTTATATAATTTTAATTTTAGGTAAACTTATACGAGTTCTCGAGTCGAGTTTACCTAGATAAAACGAGTTAAGGTAAACTCTCGAGTTGTAAAATCTTTGTTTTGACAAGCGTCACAATACTTATACAATGATACTATGTTTTGTTCTTTTGAAGTTATACAAATTTTTTAAACTATACATTTTTTCTCTCTCTTTTGAAGTCATACAAATTTTGTTTTAAATGCTAGTTTCCACGGAAATATAGTTTGTCACATGCACAAATTAAGAAAAAGTTTTGTTAACGAGTGCCCCAGACAGTCTTTAACCATCCCAAATTAAAAAATTATTCTTTAAAAAAGTCAAACAGTTCAATTTCCGATGCATGAAATATACAATTTTTTCATATAAACTTACTATTTAAGACCCTTATAAAATACTTCGGATACACTCGTTAATATTTTTCATTAAAAAAAATAGTTTTGTAGACTTCCCAGTTTGCACAGGGGACAGATGGGGCACCGACGTTGTCCGTTGTCCGAGGATCCATCGCTGTGAACTGTTTTGTAGCCATATCACCCGCTGCACCTTCCAATACAGCTTGATCACCACTGGGACATTAACTTACAGCTAATTATATTATCATTATTATGGTCCCAATTTCTATTGCATTCAATGTCTATATATTTTATTTAAAAAATGTCTAGATTTTAATATATTTATTCTTGTTATGATAAAATGTTAGCAAAACAAATGTTAGCAAAATTCATATAAAATCTTGATATTATGATTCCCATTATACCATCATATATTTATTTAAGAGAGTAAAAAGCATACTTAAACTTATTATATGTATTTTCTTTTATGTTTTTGTTCTCTTTTACATTGGCTCTGAGTCTCTCTCTGTTTTTTTTTTATTGTATTTTTAGATGGTGAAGAACTTCTCTTTTACGAAAAAGTTTAAAATTAATTTTTTTCTCCTACTTTCTATACTTTTATAGTTCCATTTAGTTATGTAACACCTAGGGCCGTATATGAGGCAGGGCAAAGAGGACAACTGTCCTAGGTCTAAAAAAAGTACAAAATTTAGGTCTTAACAAAAAAAAATTGGGGTCCATTAGGCTCTAAAAAAATTACTTAAATTCTAATGGGAGGTGTGGTTGTTACTAATAGACTTAGTTCTTTGATGACCAATTTATAATTTATTGTGATATTATAAAGGGAGTTAGTTCCGAGCCTTCCATAATCCCAAACTCTTCCGTCAAAATCACTTTAAAAATTTAATTCAAATTATAAGTTTGTCTTAAACCACCAAATTTTCAGAAACGACCATAGTAACACCGTTCAAAAGAGAGACGAGACATATACTAATTATTTTTTTTAATTATTGCCTTTTGTCTGGAAACCCAACATGATCACATGTAGTCAAACGTTTCTTTTCAAGGGTAATCATGAAATAGATAGCCCAACTATTATTTAATCCTAGTTTGCGTACCACATTTTTTTTCAACTACTATTTTGACAACTTTATGTATATAGGGGTATTTTCATAAAAGCAAAAGAAAAAAAATCTTAAAAACACCATGCCAATATATGATACGGGTATATATTTCTAAGTTTATAAAAAAGTTGTCACAAAATAGATGTTAATATATCATAACAAATTTAATATTTTCGCTCGTTAGAACTTGTGGACATCAAAGTGCCTCTTTTAATTGAACTTATTTTGAGTTTACGAAAAAGTGCTTATACAAATAAATAAACTTTTATGTTAATTTATAAGATTTTACTAACGAAATTGTATATTCATAAGTTGTTTTTTCATAAACTACCTTAACAAATTTATAAATAATACATTAATATTTCTTTATTTACATAAGTTATTTTGCATAACTCTAAAATAAGTCAATTCAAACGGACCCAAAATCAAGAATCTACAACCGTAAAAAGTAAAAGCAAGACTAAAAGGAATACATCAAACACATATAATTATAGGATATTGAAAAGTTATTATTTTGACCGCAAAATAAACTTTTTTTTTGTTCAAGTAGCTTAGCGGCTAGAGAAATTCACCTCAAAGGTGAATAAGTGGGGTGTCCAGGGTTCGAACCCTGACTCCTACATAAATTATGCATTATCTCTTACCAAGTGAGTTAAACTAATGGGGACGACCGCAAAATAAACTTAGAACATCTAGAAAATGAAAAAAAAAAAGGGAAACTTGTAACAACATACTAATAAATATTGTGCATTTATGCTTTGTACTGATCTTATGAACTCTGATGTTAAGTTTATTAGGAGACAAACAAACGAAGCTGCTGATAATCTAGCTAAAACGGCTACGTCAGAAGCTAGTTTCCGTAAACATTATAACATTCCAACATGTATTGAATCTATTATCATTAATGAAATGCGTTAAGCTTGTTCCACTAAAAAAAGTTAAAAAAATGAGATAAAATAGAGAAATATTCTTTTTGAAGAAAAAAACAGACAAATTATGAAAATAAATATTTTTAACAGGAATGATTAAAATAATTATTTTCCCCTCAAACAAAAAACTTATTTTAGGAGGATTCAAAACACATGGATTCAGCAATTTTTTTTTTTTAATAAAACGAAAATTACATCATCTATCCAAGTCCTATTCCCTTCAATATGTGCTTGCTTAGGTAGATAGTAGGGCACACTATTATTGACCCTTTTAGTAAAATTAACCCTGTAGTTATTGAACAGAAGAAGCTTATGTGTTATCATCTTCACCATTCTACCCAAATATCTATAGTTGCAGTAGCTTCCACATATTTCTTTGGTTACAACTTCACAATCAGATTCAACAACTATGTTCTGAAATCCCAATTGATAGGCGAAATTCAAACCAAGCTATACAGCTCGAGCTTCTGCCATCGGTGCCTCTTTACTTCCCCTTCAACCCATCCCGGATGACCACGCCAACGCCCCTCAACACTCAGGTTAGCATAGTTTGGGGGAGGTGCTTCCCATCTTGTGTGTTGGTATTACCAACCGATAATTGCTCTTGTTTGGGATTTAGTAAAATTAAAATTGACTAAAAAACATTAAAATAAAATTATTATTATTCTATACTCTACCAAACAAAACACAACAGTCGCAACTATAGCCGCCACGCGTCCTGTAAGAACTGATTCCAAAGAATCACCTGTCGGTTGCACTCGCAGCCAGTAAAAGTACCACACACGTGTCAGTTAAATTCTTTCTTTTTCTCTATAGCCACATTTCCCACTACACCATCTTCACACAAAACCATAAAGTAACACTTTCCACCTGCAAAAAAAATCCACCAAAATTTCCGGTTCAATTTCGCCGGAAATTTCTTCTATTCTTCTTTCTCATGCTTCCTAAATCACCTCCCCACCCACCGGAATCACAACCGTTCAAACTCGCCACCACCAAAACCTCATTCAAAACCACATTTCAATCACTTTTCAACCTTCAAAATCCACGAGCATGGATTTTCCTCATCTTCGTCTTCATCCAGATCCTTCTCTTCTGCAACCTCCGTAGATTCCCTGCCACAATTCCCGCCCCTCACCACAACTTCCCCACTCGTCTCGCCGTAGTTGATGGTGGAAGAAGAATTCAAAACTACACTGTATTGGATTCTATTCCCACTATCAACAACGATGAGTGCAGCTCCGGTAGAATTTTCGTTTATGATTTACCGAAATTATTCAACCAAGAAATCCTTGATAATTGCGATAATCTCAATCCCTGGAGTTCTCGCTGCAACGCTCTCTCCAACCATGGATTGGGAGAAATCGCAACTGGACTCGCCGGAATTGTGCCGGAGAATCTTCTTCCGTCGTGGTACTGGACGGACCAATTCGTTTCAGAAATCATCTTCCACAACCGTATGCTAAACCACAAGTGCAGAACCATGGAACCCGAATTGGCTGCAGGATTCTATATTCCATTCTACGTTGGACTCGCAGTGGGAAAATACTTATGGATGAACACCTCCACCGCAAAGGATCGCGATAGTCACTGCGAAAAGATGCTGAAATGGCTGAATGAACAACCGTATTACAAAAAATCAAACGGTTGGGATCACTTCATTACAATGGGACGCATCACATGGGATTTTCGTCGCTCCAAAGATGAAGATTGGGGTTCTAGTTGCATCTACAAGCCAGGGTTAAGAAACATCACTCGCCTTCTGATAGAGCGTAATCCATGGGACTATTTCGATATCGGTATACCTTACCCCACTGGATTCCACCCTAGTTCATTTTCCGACATCACTCGCTGGCAGAGCTTCGTCCGTAATCGCCGCCGTAAATCACTCTTCTGCTTCGCCGGAGCTCCTCGCCGCAGTTTCCGGAACGATTTCAGAGCAGTTTTGTTGAATCAATGTCGTAACTCTGGTGACTCGTGCCGCGCTGTGGACTGCGGTGGTTCAAAGTGTGCGAATGGAACATCGGCGATCACTGAAACTTTTCTTGATTCGGATTTTTGTTTGCAGCCCAGAGGGGATAGTTTCACGCGGCGGTCGATTTTCGATTGTATGGTGGCTGGTTCGATACCGGTTTTTTTCTGGCGGCGAACCGCGTATTTACAGTATCAATGGTTTTTACCGGATGAACCGGGGAGTTACTCGGTCTATATAGACCGGAACGCGGTTAAAAACGGGACATCCGTGAAAGCGGTGCTTAAGAGTTTCACGAAAGAAGAGGTTAGGAAAATGAGGGAGAAAGTGATTGAGTATATTCCAAGGATGGTTTATGCAAAACATAATGAAGGGATTGAAGGTGTTAAAGATGCTTTTGATTATGCTATTGAAGGGGTGTTAACAAGGTTCAAGGAACAACTACAGCCTGGGTTTCATAAGTGGAAATGAGAATGATATAAAATGCATTGCACGTTGTTAGATTTAGATAAAAAGAATAAAAAAGAATGAATAAATATATAAATAAGGATACAACATGGTTGTTTCACATAAATTTGATAGGTTAGAGTTTTTTTGTCTTTGCTTGTCGGGATTTATTTTATTTATATAGGATGTACCATATATTGATGAATTGATATTGTGATTCTTTTTTTCCAACGATGGGTCGTTATACATTTATGGATATTGGTATACTAGTATGGTGTATAATAATAGTATTAGTGCATGACATCAAGACGGTGTCTTGGTGTTGGTCTTTGAGTCGATTAAGAATTGCTTCCTGTCTTTTCTACGGGTGGTGTTGGAACCCGAGAGAGTGCATGAGGCGGAGGTGAGGGTGGCTGCTTCGGGAGGTCTGATTGGGTGTGGTAAGATGGTGCTTAGCTGCTGTTTCGGCTGTTTGTGCTGCCTGTGTGTCTTGGGGTTCTGCGGCCTTGTATTTTGGCCTTCAGTGTGTTAATTTTTCTTTTCTGTTCGGTACTGGTAGTTTGGAATTTGGAGGCCTGTGCCTTTTTTCTCTCCAGTATTGGCTGTGCGCTATTTGTGTTGTATCAGTTTGCCTTTTGCACATCTTTTGCTAGGCTAATTAATGAATATGCTATTTCAAAAAATAAGAAAAAAAGTATTAGTAGCATGTTTGGTTGAACCTTTGTTTGAGGCATGTCGTGCAATTTGTACAAGTGAAGCTATATCATTAGGATCCAACTCCTCTAGAGTATACAACTAATTTTAAAGGGTAAAATGAGTAATATTGAACGATAATTAACAAATTAAAGATTGACATTGTATATACGTCATAATAAATCATGAATTTATTACATTAATGCCTCTTATATTTTCACTTTACACTTTATTCATTTTAGAAAATCTTATTAAATAGATTCATGTTTGGTGTACACTCATATGGTAGTATGCAATTTGATGGAGAAAGAAATGAGAGACAATTATGTGATAAATTGATGATGTGATTGTAAGAGAGAAAAATAGATAATATGAGGCGTAGAATAGATATACGAATATATGAAGTGCTCAAATATAGTGGTTGTAATATATAAGTGTGGTAAATGTTTTAGTTTTGTAAGTACTTTGTTGTGGCGCGTTGTGTGATTATCAATGTCTTATAGAAAAAATATGTGTTTATGTAAACAAAAAAACTTCCTCGTTTTAAAATGAGTGATCTATTTGACTATTTCACGCATGTTGGAAAGGATGTATGAATAAATTAGAAAGATGTGATATTACCATATGACTTCTGGAAGCATTTTCTATTTTCATTTCATATTTTCAAAATTTAGAAAATATGTTTGTGTTAACATAGTTGTTTTCTTTCCATTTCCTATTTCCATATGAAAATGTGCAAATATCAATATCAAGCAGATCAAAAAGAAAGTTCTAGCCTAGAAAGTTGAGAAAAATACCATAATATCAACAAGTCCCCAACAATGACACTAGAAAAGCCTACAAATGTATGGTTTTATTGCGTGATAAAAAAACTTTGATTACACAAGGACTTGTGAGTACCAAATGTATTTTTTTAGGTTGTTTAAGTCAAAAAGATTGAATATTTGAAGGTTTGATGATCATGATTTTGGAAAATATACACTTTATAAAAAGCTTATGGGAATTATTAGATTCCAAACATAAGCAAACAAATCAAATCACAATTCCTCATATTTTTATGTAAAATCGAAGTCTACAGATGAGGTGAACTAAGATAACTAATGCCCTCTTTGGGGTTTCAAAAGTATATTCTAAACTGATATAACCTCCTATTATCATGGTTTCTATACTGTTGTAATCCATTAAGGGCTATTGCCCTATATTATCTCAAAAGCTTTTAGCCTATTTTATGTTTCAAAGCTCTTGTTGAATCATTAAAGTTCAACATCAACCTTCTCCTTTCGATGCATAAATCGATACCTAGACGTTTCATAACAATAATAAGATTGAATTAGATGCTTTGAAACTCCATAACAAAATAAATAAACGGAATTATCACTGGATTACTTCGATAATTTCAAGACAGGAAGAGAACTACTCACTCATTAGAGTGATGACCTTAAACAAAATAAAGAGGAAACAAAAAGTATGGAAAGTAGACATTTCATTGAAAACACAAGAACAAGATTACACGAGCTTCTATGTGTGTACAATGATGAGAAAAGCTTAGAATGCAGGCCAATTTATAGGCACTGAGGCCATAATTTTGTGCAATTCAGTAGCCACCAAGACATAAGTGCATATTATTACATGAAACCATCGGAAACCAAAAAACGTAACCATCAAATTTCAATTCAGCAGGCTATTACGATCGTAACCACCGTTACAGGCAACCGTGGTTGAATCAAAGTTAGGTCCCAGCTTATCCCAGACATTATTCAATGTTACAGCAGGTGATTTAATGATTCGATTTTTGATTATATTCACATAAGATAAATCTTCTTGTGGAATTTAAATATTGATTGTTTCGCCACACTGTTCTAATTCAGTGAAGGTCGAACAATTATATTCACTGAGACAAAGGAATCAGGATCTCAGCTTGCAGAGTTGTTGCATGGAGCAAGAGCTCTCCATGGTGACATTCAGCAAGCACAACGCGAGGTGAGATATTAATGAATTTTGTTAAAGTTGAAACATCAGCATACTTATGAACCTGATGTTTCCTTTTTTCAATTTTCTCTTTTAATTGTGTCCTGTCACTGGCAGATTACTTTGTCTGGCTTCAGGTCAGGGAAACTCATGACATTAGTTGCCACAAATGTGGCAGCACGGGGTCTGGATATTAATGACGTTCAGTTAATTATTCAGGTACTTTTGATGCATATGCATAGGATACTATTGATCGTTACTAAATTCTTGACGACATTGTATGCTGATACTTGTACTTGATTTAATGTGAACCTCCAAGGGACGTAGAAACCTATATATATCAATCGTTCTGGGCGCACAGGAAGAGCAGGTATCCATGAGATTTTACTATTGTTTTACATTGCAGTTATCGAATTTTGGGTTGTACGACGTTTTATTCTCTCTTTTTATTTTTAGGTAACACTGGAATTGCTGTTATGCTTTATGATCCAAGGAGGTCAAATATACCTAAAATAGAGAGAGAGTCAGGTGTTAAATTTGAACATATATCTGCCCCTCAGGCCAATGATATTGCCAAAGCTATTGGCCGAGAAGCTGCAGAAATGATTATGCAGGTGTCTGATAGGTATGTTTATCTTTTGGTACAAAGATAGGTATGTTTTTGATGTAGCAGCCGAAGATTTAGATACATATCTTGCTGGTTGAGAATTTCGCTTAAATCATCACTTGTAAAGAGTATTATATAGTTAGACATTTTGTTTTTATTTTATTTTATTTATATTTTTAACTCTTATCATATTTGTTCTTCAGGTAAGGAAAATGTCTCAGATGTAAGATTAGAGGTGTTGAAAGAATTGCCGCGTTTGCAACAGAGAGATCAATCAAGAGGGGGTAGATTTGGCGATGGTAGTGGCCGTGGTGGCGGTAGTAGGTTTTCAGGTGGTGGCAGGAATGGTAGATTTTCAAGTGATAGGTTTTCCAACGGTGGTGGTAGAGGTCGTGGCGGCAACTGGGGTGGGAACAAATGGTGAAGCCTACTTTTTGTTCAATATGGGATCATAACTGCATGATGCTTCAATGGAGATGACTAGTTCAGTATGATGATGAAGCTGACAGGAATGTTCACTTTGTTCAATGTGAGAGCTTCAACTACATGAGGCTTGGTTGTGGCTGAACTTCATTGACTTTGGAGGATTCAAGTTCAGATGAGCTGAATGTGTCCTCAATCCATTAACATAATTTGTTTTAGGTGTAGCATTTTTGATTTATTAACACAAGTTTCACAAGTGTCCTTGGCATTTGTTTGGAAATTCGAACAACAAAGACATAGATACTATATGTTTGGCAAGTCTGTTAAAAACCAATTTTCGTATTTTGTCAAAGTGTAACACAATTTCATTTTAAAGCTCGGAATGCTCCATGTCCAGGAGGAATGAGAAAATCAAGCTTGAATCAAAGCCTGCTTCCCCTATTACGATCGTAACCACCGTTACAGGCAATCGTGGTGAAATCTTGACTCTTGCTTTTATGAGAAAATATGAGAAAAATTTAAAAGATGAATTCAAACCGTTAATTATATGGTAATTTTATTTATGTATACAAATTTTATTTGAGAAAGCAACCAAAATTCAACGAGTAAATCACCAATTCACCCTTTAAAATTATAGGGGTTAAACATTTATACCCTTTGAAATTTACAAATAGGGAACAAAAAAAAAAGACCTCCATGTCGAATGGCATTGGACAATTTAACCAAGAACTAATTTAATAATAAGTACTTGATATGATACGACATAAGGGTAAGTTGATCGACATAATTTCAAATCAAGGTCTCTTTTACTTATTCGTGAATTTCAAGAATATAATTGCTCGACAAGGCAAGTTGGTGATTTATTTAAAATCAAAGTAGGCAAAATTACTCTCCTGATCTTTACATATGTATTTTCAAAAACATAAATCTACGAATTTATGATCTTTTTCTACATTTACGTATGAATTATAAATTTAAAACTTAAAAATTCATACACAAATGAATTTATGATCTTTTTCTACATTTTTTTTTTGAAAAACAACGTGCTCTGCCTTCTCTCTACCAAAGCTAACCGACTTACTCCTCCTGTTCCTCACATCCAAACTTCAACCTCCATCATGTAATCTCCATTAATGGTGGTCGATGAGCTTCCATCTCCGCACCACAGTCGCTCCTCCGGTCCAACTTTCTTTCTTTCCAGATTTTCTTTTCTGCCGTCAGATCCGAGATGGTTTCATGGTTCTATTTCCAGCAGATCCGACAACCTTTGGTTCCGCCGTCAGTCGTGTTTTGTTTTGGTTTGGGTATGCTGTGCTGGTGGTGGCACCGTCGCTTGTGTCTCGCCGGGTGTGACGTTTTGGAGCTCGCACCAGTGCTGTTTTGTTTTTAGTGATTCGTTTGCATTTGTACCGTTTGTTTTTAGGTTCTGTCGAGGGACTGGGTGACAATAGACATGGCTTGTGCGGTTGTTGGATTTCCCAAACCCAAAAGGGTATGGTTTTATGAACCTGAAAGGGTGGTTTGGTTACCAACGTGTTTGGACCCATCCCATGATCTGGGTTCAACGCGTCTGAAACCGGTTGAGTTGGTGGTTCTATGTTTGATTCTCTGATATTCCAGGTTTGTTGAGATCTGCAGGTCTCAATGTGTCAGGTCTGCCTTCACTCCGGTACCGACTTCATATCCGTCTCAGTTCATGGGGTTGTTTTCGGATGGTTACGCTCGAAAGAGCATTTACGCCTGCTGCTTTGTTCAGGGGGTTGCTAGTACGTGGATTTTGATACCGTGCTGGCGGTCGATCCATTCACCAATTTCGAACCCTTTTTGATCCATACAAAATTGCCACTTTTTGTATTTTTTTAAACTTGGTTTCGTACCCGTATGCGGGTTCGTGAGTTGCGCTCATAAGAAGTGTTTGTTTTGTTAGGATTATCTAGGGTTGATTGTACTATCACGATGTATTCCCGCTTGAGTTGTTGTACTTAGGTTGGGTTCAATGTCCTCCAATCTGTGTATATGTTTATTTTTATTTAATATATTTCTTTTTTGCATAAAACAAAAAGGATCAAGTCGATATAAAAAAAAAAAAAAGTAATTTTGTATTACACGTGCAACTCGTGGACAAAGTGATAAAGACAAATTTGCCATCTTCCTTGGCTGTCTGCCTCTGTATCACGCGAAGTCATCACTGAAACCCATTCAACTTTCACATAACAAATTGTCAAATTCCACTCATTTTGCTCTTGTTAACTTTCTTCATCATAAAAAAACGATGAAAGAGCTTCTTCTCCTTCTTTTACTCTCGTTAACCTTTCGATTAACCCTTTCAGGCTCAGTGTCAGAGTCTCAATCTGTTTCTCTTCTGCCTCATGCCAATGAATCCTTCAATATCAGTTATATTCAGGTAAATATATAAAAACCCTTTTTTATTTTATTTTTTTATTATGCATGATATTGAAGATCAAGAGTTTTGAATTTGTTTGTTTTATAGATGAAGAATGCGGGAAGTTGTTCTTACTTCGTTGTTATATCAACTAGTTGTTCGTCTCCTAGGTATACCTCGGATCAAATTAGTATTGCTTTTGGAGATGCTTATGGAAACCAGGTTTTCTTTCATTTCTCTATCTTTTTTTAGGTTAATTAATTAAATTATCACATTAGTATTACTTTTGGAGATGCTTTGCTTTGGTACTAATGTAAAGGCTATTTTTATAACAAAAGATAAAATAAAGTTAAATTGCTTTTGCATAAGCTTTAAACTATCTTGGAGAGCTTATGAAAATAACTTATGAACATGTCATAAGTTGTATGTTTTTCCAAACAGTCTCGCAGGTGCTTTTGCCAGTAGATAAACTAAAATAAGCCTAATCCAAACAGGCCATTAGTCTATATGTATATATAAAACTTATATGCTCTAGTCTATATATATCGCTTATATGCTCTAAACTGCACAAATAGCTGCTGTTGTGTATGGAAAAGCTAAAAATTTGATAGGTAAAGCCGACTGAGTTGGTTAGTTAGGTATATATGTCATTTGGTGAGGATTAGAAGAATTGGGACTAGGGAGAATCTTGGATATCTTGAATATTGAGGGGTTTGTTCAATGTTCATTCATTCAATAAAGAATTTATTTTTCTCATCCAGTTACTATCACATTCTAACACTGACTTCATTTTTGTTTGTTACTTTGACCTAAGATTAAGTTGGAACCTTTGACTCACATCGTTTTATTGTTTACAATTGTTGAAAGTCTCAAATTGGATGAAATATGGTCTGAAAATGTATTTATTAGTAGGTGTCATCCTTCACCCTACAGGCCAGTTTTGTAAGTTTGAATTAGACCCAACCTGAAGTTCTAAGATGCCATTAGAATTTATCCAAGATCCTCTAATTGCTATCGGGATACTT
>Ga0315914_1005708_pt1 | contig 17991 bp, 5 predicted proteins | sample MpolenodulesMG_FD_203920 | JGI IMG/M metagenome (GOLD analysis project Ga0315914, IMG submission 203920) | Medicago polymorpha root nodule microbial communities from Los Angeles, California, United States - elongated nodules | ecosystem: Host-associated > Plants > Roots > Nodule | place: USA...
TCTTCATCATTGATCGTTTGCCTTATTTGATAATTGTCCTATGAAGAACTAATTTCAAATCCATTCCATTTGAAACGGAACAACGTCTGCAACAATATTACTGTTATTCTTGTCTTGATGTGGAGACAAGTTGCAGAGATGGTGGTTGTAGAGGCGTGCGCAAAGATAGTGGTTGTACACTTCGTACACTGTACTTTGTCAACTCTGGTGAAGTGGCTTCTGATGAGATGCTTCTAATAACCTTGCTTCTGATGACCTTGCTTCTGATGACGTGTCTTCAGGAGCGCTTTCTTCAGACGCAATTCTTTCAGACGTATTTCTTTCAGACGCAATTCTTTCAAACGCTCTAAGCTTCAATAAAATTCCTTTGCTCTTTGACTTGTTCAATCAAAATCTTTATGAATAGTACTTTGATTTGGATCTTGTACACTTGAACAAATGTTTAACATATCCAATTGATAATTTTTAATACCTTGTTATCATCAAAACTCAAGAGGTGATTTTGAGAAACACCATTTGTTCCAACACAATAGATTTTGTGTTTTTTAGATAATTATCTAGTTTTTAAGGAAAAACACATTGAAAATCTACAGTTTGGTCAAGAGATAATAAGATTTAATAAAAAATTATTTCATTCATCGATAGAACTTAGATTCTTCTAAATAATTGATCTTTAGTAAAATTTATTAACTACTCAAACCTAATTACTTAATTTATAAACTTCGTGTTTTAGGCACTGTTTGGTTCTAAGGAAAGAGCGTGGATGGAAAGGAGCAAGGAAAGAAAGATTATAGAAAATCTTTCCTTCCATGGTTTGGATGCAATGTCAGTAAGGAAAGAAAGCATCTTTTGGGCGGGGCCCACGTTAAAAAACTTTCCTCCCATCAATGCGAAGAAAGTGGGAGATGAGCATCGAATATGGTTGAATGACAATAGCACCCCCACTTTTTAAAATATTTTTCTTCTTTACCACACGTTCATATTTATGATTAATTTGATAATTTTTTTTTTTGCATCCCACGTCATATGTTAATGGATGTTCTAAACTTATTTGCTATTATACTGTCACACTTTTGAAGTTTTTTTTCTTCTTCTTTTTTATGTATCTCATTAATCTATGTTATTCCATTTTAACGCAGGCATTTTTGTCATTACATAAGTATATATCATTCTTTCCTTTTAGTTTCTTTCGACTTTCATTTATACCAAACAACTAAAATATCATCACACTTTCGTCTCACTTTCTACTCACATTCCTTCCTTCAACAATCTTTCCTCTTACTTATTTTCCTTATACTTTCATTTTTCATCCAAACAAAGCCTTAAGGATTAAAATAACAATCATTTAAAAAATAAACTACGGTCTTCGTATTCGCATTTCTCATTTTGATTTTAATCTCATTTTCTATGTCGGTTCTTTAATGACTTTGTTTGTTGCCATTATTACAAATTACAATTACATTAAATTGTATAGTACGGAGTTATAGGATGCCAATATACTACTGGTTAGTATTGCACCACCTTTTTATAATGCGAACTGATCAACCAGAGTAATGATATTCAAACACTTTAAGTTTTTTCTTTTTTTTATATGAACACTTTTAATTTTTCAACACTCATCTAATACATCATTTCGTTTAATGTCCATAAACTGTTTTCCATTTCAAGATCATACTATTGTAGTGGTTGAATTCAACTCACTTTGTTTAGATTGAAAGAAATATCCAAATTCAATTTTTAATTGAAACGATGTCTTTAGACACTTGTTAATGATACATCAACTAAAAGCGAAAACAAAGTAAGAGACAAATAAACTTGATACGGGAAGTTACATGCAACTTTTAACTTTTAAGCAGTGTTTTTATTATTTTTTTCACTTTACAAACCGCCAATTACTTTGCCTACCCAAGTTTTGATTTGCAATTAGACTCCTATCATAATTATTAGTTGCTTTCTTTGACAAAAAGCATTGGCCAATCCAGGTCACCGTGCCTAACCAATTAAGGAAGTGGTAAATCAATGAATCTTTTTATAACAACTTTTTTTCTTTCTAAAATTCTTTAGGCCAACCCTTGCGATTGAAAAGCTTTTTATTGCTTTGCACATGACACGTTAGTTGATCATTGGTACCCATGCCTACTGGCCTATGAATCCATGATCCATCCCTACAAAATATGACTTTTTTCATTTTTGAGTTAGCTCGGTTACATGCTTTAATTTATGGTCCTTACTCCTTACCAAAATGTTTATGAAGCTCTTCTATTTTAAACCTTTGGTAGTTGAAGTTTTTGAACAATATTGTGAAATTATTTATTTGTACGGATGGAATGCCAATTGTCTGATTTATACGTAAGAAATACCCTCTAACTAATTAATTGTCAAATGATAAAATGAAAAACTTTATAATGCAAATCGAAGATATATGTGTGCTAATACATGAAAATCTTGTGAAGCATTTGTTGAATGATGGATTATATTATTATATACCTCTAAATATACGTGTGATGATCATTTGATAAAACAAATAAGAAGAAAGCTATACATATATTTAAGGGGGTGAGATTTACATGTCCAATACAAAAATTGATAGCTATGGTCACCCAACGTAAGCATGTGAAAATTCTTAAGTACAACGATAGAAATAGAGGATCCATGCTCATTTAGATAAACTATCCTAATTAAGGGGGTGGAATTCAAGTGAGCCTCCACCATAAAATGAAAAACTTCACTTTTCTAGGGTAGCTATTTATAAGAACAATATAAATATCATAATGATTCGGTTCGGGTACTGCCAGACCCAAAATTGTCACCCAAACCGAAACAAACCCTACACAAACTGAAATAACCATCGAGTGACTGAAGCCAAACACAAATTGACCTGATACACTTGAAAACATTTGGTTTAGGTAGATTAGATCGGTTTCCACCCTTACTAACACGTGATCTTTGGAAAAAAAATAAAATTATGAATATATGATCAATGACCGGATAACCATAAAAAAAAATGGTAAACTTAAGCAAACGACTAGCTAGTAGCTACATGATAATTGGATAGGGATAATTTAAGTAGTACTGGTACTCTAAATAAATTAATATTTCTTGTCGGATAGCTATAGGGACATACACGCTGTTTTTTTTTTTTTTTTTTAAATAAGGGACATACAAGCTGTTGTTTCCTTAGTATTATTAGAAAGATGAAACTATTATGGAGCCTTAATTAAAACAAAAAAGAAACTGTATTAGAGTCTTCAATTTCGAGGTAAATATCATTGTACTTCATATATAATAATGTCTCAAAAAATCTAAAGAAAGTAGTGAATCCATCCAAATTAATCAGAAGCATATATGTCGATTAGTTAGAGAAAGCAACCCTATATTAACTTCTTCCCTAGTATTTTTTACATATATAGCATAGATCAATGATTCAACGCAATCCTTATTTTGCAAGGAAGGCCATCTAAAATATTACCAACTTTGTAAGCAATCCATTTATACATGTTGCTTGCCACATTTGAGATAGATAAGTTGAAGTCATTCCCCCTACCCCTATACCTATAATTATAAAGCCAGAGTTAACAAGAAACCTAAGACATAGACTTTTAAACTAGAAACTAGAAATAAACCATGCAAGCCAATTGATATTAAAATTGAAAAGTATAGGTCTGATTTGGTTCCCCAAGATATAATGTTAATCGTGAAGGATGAGGGCAGAAAAGTTTTGGTGTACTTTAGCCATTCTTAGATTATTTTTTTGGATGATTTAACAATTGTTAGATGTACTTGTAAAACTAATATGAGACAAATTAAAAATAAATAATTAATACAATGTTCGAGCTTGCATCTAACTTAAGCAAATACACACAGTTTTCAAGAAAAAAGTTAAACAAACATACACTATAAATAAAAGTATTTAAACATAGATTAAATAACAAAAATGCTTAATGCCACGGGGAAATACATCCCGAACATTTCACGGTTTATTTTCATTGGTTAGTCAAACTTTGACCCACTTATGTTTTCTTTAAAATCCGGAATTGCAAGTTTTTCCTTCTTTGCAAATACAACAACACGCAGGCATCGAGAAGTTTCACGAAGAAAACCTTTTTGATGTTCTCATTAAATAAACAATCACTTTGGTTCCTAAAATATTATTAGTCAACTTTCAATTTAGTTCATGAATTATATAAATAGGGTTTGTCTATCCTATGCATAGGTTAAGATTACTACAAATAATACACAAATTCTAAGATGAATTTACTATTTTTTTTTTTACTTTTTAATATGCAAGTTGATCATTTGATTCCTTTTAAAGTAAATGAAGAAAGATGGTCTAGAGACTATATAATTTAGAAACTATATAATTTAAAAACTTATTATATTTACGTATTATATACACAGTGAAAGTTTATTTCGCGACAGAATCACGAGGTGTTATGCAGTGCACCAAATCGTTGACATTTTGAATTTTTACTGAAAACACGGGATATTAAAGTGAAACCACCAATCACAATTACTTCGTGAAGTGTTCGCGATGAATTCCTTCAAGATATTCAGCATTTCTGTATATTTTATACAGTTATGTAGGTAATAATCCAAATACAAAATTGAAGACTTATTTAACATAAATAATTTTACATTCAATTCAATTCGATTGAAATAAACTATTCTACAACGTGGTTAATAAAAGAATTGAGTTAATAAAAAATCAATTTGACAAAATTACTTAATTTATAATTAATTTCTAGTACGGTGAAGATCAAACCCACACACGTGTTTTAACTTTTAATTACACAAATCAAATCAAACCCACTTAGACTGGCCAACAGTAAGAATCAAATCATCATAACGTTATAATTAAAGTGGGAGTTGAGCAGAACTTATAATTAAAGTAGGAGTTGAACAGAACTATAAGCTCATATAAATACACATATGTCATTGTCATGAATTTTCTTCTTTGTTGGATGAAAAATTACCATAAAAAACGCCATAAATGCTTGTGTAAGTTGTAAAGAAACTGAAAACGGGGCTGCAGATATTGACCATCAGGAATGAAAGTAAACCCAGAAGGCAAATTGGGTACCGGGAAAAAGGGCAAATTTTGGAATTCATTTTTAGTGCTCAATCGCTAAAATAGTATCCAATCCAAGTAGTAGTAATTGAAGGGGCAGGTCCTTTATAAGAAACCATCAATTGCAAAGGACCCAAAGACCAAATATAGAGAGGTCTAACACTTTAGGACCTGCCTAGTTGCTAGCCCTAGTTTGTTAGCTCGGCTCACCGCTCAGTACCCAATTATTAAAGTCTTGTCCCATGCTTTTACCCATTTGTGGAAACCATCTTACTCCACGCATCTACTGTGTACCATCCTTTTCTAAATATAAGCAAAATTGATTTTTTAGGTTCATTCAATTAATGTTGTATGTGGTTTATAATATGTATGTGGTCCATAATATGGACCACATACATCATTAATTGAATGAACCTAAAAAATGAATTTTACTTAATTATATTTAAAAATGGAGGGAGTATGAGTTATCAACCATCTCCGGCTCCTTGTATATTTTCTTTTGAGATGTTATTTGAAGGGATAATTTTGGGATAGATTATGAGATAACAAAAAATAACGATACGAAAGCTGAATCAATAGACAGATATTGAAAGTGACTCAAAATTCATGGATGCTGAAGTGCCAAAAATCGCGGCTCAGTTTTGAGACTTTTGTCTCGACAAAAATCGGCGTCCGAAGTGGTAAAATCAGCGCCCGATTTCATGTTGAGGCAGAAAGAAAGAAAAAACAGAAACGTATTTTGGGGGTGGATTTGTTCCAAATTTTGAGGGATGCTTTTACTATAAATATATACATTGTATCATACGAAAAAAGTGGGGAGAGTAGAAAAACAAGGATTAGAAGCTAACAGTAAAAACTAGAGTGTGTAGAAAATTCTCTTGACAACAAACACGATGGTTGGGATTGAATCATCATTGATTCACCTTGGAGAAACACTATTAGGATTGAGTCTCTTGGTTATGGGAAGAGATTCAAGACTTTGGGTAGAATTAAGTTTGAAGAATAATTTCTGTAACCCTTTTGATATCTCTTTGTAAAGTTACTCATCATTATAGTAGAACGGAGAGCTGCTCTCTCCCCCAGAGTAGGTTAGTATTGGACTGAACTGGGCAAACAAATTTTCGCATGTTCTCTCTCTATTTCTCCTTTGTTGTTCTATCTTTTGCTTGTGTTTATAACTGTCACCCACATTGTTTTGGTTGCTTGATTAATTTGGTCCACACATAAAGTATTTTATTGATGTGACTTTTAACGAATTCACAACAACAGAGTAAAAATACAATAAAAGTATGAGAGAGAGAGAGAGAGAATTGATCTAAAAGTTATCATAAAATAGTTATATAAATATCATTTTTTTATCGATCTTGCTAACTTATGTTTTTAGGGTATGTTAAGAAAGTCAAAAGTAAAAATTTTGCATTGAAAATAATAATTTTTATACTTTTTAAAATTTAAATACTTAAGATTTTTTAGACAAAATTATTATATGTAGTTCCTTAACATATGTCCTTATGACACATGATACGTTTTTTTAGGTTAAATACTATTTGCGCTTCATTAAATTATTTGTTTATAACATATTATAATCCTCCATAAAAAACATATTAATCCTTTATTTTATTCTTTAAACAAGTTAGTCATTTTAGTTTGCAAATTTTTACTTGATTAACCTTTTAAGCACATTCATTAGAAAGCTGACGTGCTATTTATTTATTTTTCATGTTAAGGAACTTAGAGGCCAACGGTTGATGGTTTTAGGGTGAGATTCAAAGGGCCGAGATATAAATCTTGAAGAACTAAAAGATGAGGCTCTTCGAAAACGGTTAGTACTTTTTGCTGAGGGGTCGATGAAATGGAAACAAATGAGAGGTTGAGTCTCTGTGAACAATTTGGGTGAATCTTGAAAGACCAAAATAATAGACTCTTAGAAAATCAAAAGCAAATGATTGGTTCCTTCTGGGGTTAGATTCTAAAGTTGGAAAACAATTTGCAAACACATTGGATAGAGAAATTATTGAGTCTCTTGGTCACAGGAAGAGATTCAGGAAAATGGTAGAAATTAGGATTGCTCTTGGAAAGCTTGTTGAAGTTAATTTCTTTTTAACTCTTTTGTATCTCTTTGTAAAGAAATTTTTTGATAGTGAAGTGGAAGGATCTCTCTCCTCCAGATGTAGGTCATTATTGGACCGAACTAGATGAATAAATTTTTGGTGTGTTGTTACCTTTTCTCTACTCTCTTTATCTTGTTGTTCTTTGGTTCGATTGTGGCTTTGTATACACTTGGTTGCTAGATTAAATTTAGATAAATTGTTGTTGCTTGCGCTTGTTTTGGTTATTGGTGTCATTAATACTTGTCTCACAATTTTTTTTTTTTTTGTGGTTGTCGGCGTTTGAACCCTGGACCTTGCATATATTATGCATTGTCCATACTAACTGAGTTAAGCTCACGAGGACAATTGTCTCAGAAATCTAAGTTTATTAATGTGATTTTAAGTACCGAATTCACAACAAACAAGTCCAAAAACAACCGAGCCTTTTGGGCCTGAGCCATTTAACAATAGAATTCTGCTCTTTACCCAAATGAATTTGCTTATTTCCAAAGTAAAAGTCCAAAATACCCCTACACATGTTAACTCACGCTAGTACAAATGGAAACGTATGTTAACTCACATTGCGTGACTTAACATGCGCTAGTGTTAATTGCAGCATGTTGCAACGTGAATTAACTCACGTTGCCATTTGCACTAGAGTGAGTTAACTCACGTTCATAGCAGACAACAGAAACTGCAATAAATGCAATCAGTTACTGCACAAACTTTGAAAAAGTCTAGAATGACTCGTAATCACGCCACATTCATAACTTAACTTTTTTACGCCAGTTTAACAAGATTATCGGATAATACGACATAATCGATCAAAATTACTCAAAAACATCGTTTTTCTCACAATCATGTAATCACACATAAACGATCCAAACGGTCCAAATTTCACAAATTCGCCGGTAATGACCCGTAATAATTTAAACACACTTAATGACACGTAAATGATCCAAACACTAATTCATTTCATATATTTATATAATATATAATATTAGTTACATATTGGCCATAAATATCCAAATTACACAATCGGTCACCAAAAAATATGTCGGGGTGTAATACCACCAAAAAATGGGACGAACACCGACCGACCCAAAAGTGTCATAACTTATCCAACTAGACTAGTGATAGTGCATAATCTTCGTCTTCATCCATGACTTCGATCTCTTGCTTTGGCTTTTCCGGAGTGTCCAAATTAATAGGATTGTGCTCATTTGTTGGTTTCTTTGGCGGCATCGGCTCCTTAGACATGAGGTCATCGAAGACGGCTTGTCTATCCAAAAACTCAAAAAGCCATTGCTCTGCCTCACCAATCTTGTGAGTTATCCACTCCTTACAAGGAGGTGGTAGCGGGCAATTTTCTTTCAACTTCACATGAAGAAAGTGGTCCGGAATTAAGCAAAGGCACAATGGCTTGGTTGTTCACAATGTGAGCTTCAACTTGAAAAGGAATTTTCACTTTAAACTTCACATCGTTGGTTGGTTTGCCTTCGCCTACGTCGGAAGCTTTGTTTTTGCCCGGTTTCGGCTCAATGCCATCGTCCGGCACATTTTCAATCATGTCATTCAATGTCTACTCAATAAAAAAAAAACCAAGAAAAAATAAATAAATAACTTGTGCTGCAAGCAAAGCAAGTAAAAAAAGTGGCGCAAAAATAAATAAATAACTCACGCAACACTTACAACTAGCGTGAGTTAACTCACGCTCAGCCCTATCACCCACTGGAAAAAAATGACGTAAGTTGCAGAAAAACCAGGAAAAAAGGATGAGTTTTGACGGTACATTACCTGTTCTTTGATGCTTGATGAACGTAGAAACTTGCTTCCTAACGATTTGCAATGATTTGGAACGAAGATTTTAACCCAAAAATTCGCACTTTTTGGATTTTTGGAGGTGGAGGGAAAGAAAAAATGGAGCTTTGTGATTGCCTGCTGGGTTTTGAACGAAAATAGTACCCAGCGTTAGTTAACTCACGTCGCGTGACTTAACTCACGTAGCGCATGTTAACTTAAGCAGGGGCAATTCGGACATTTACATTGAGAATGAGCATAAAAGAGCAGATTTCTCATTTCCACTCCAAAGAGCCAATATATGATTCCTAATAACAATATAATCATTATGCTCTTTCTCCCATCCAATTGGTCCTGGTCCTCTTCAAACTACTACCCAACTTTCTCGAAAAGCTCATCATCCATCAAACCCTCATTGTAACTGCAAATTCATTTTTTTTCCTCAGCAAAACACGTTTTGAAACACATCCATCTGGTAAGTACTTGTGATATGTATAAAGTGTTGATGTTAGAACAAGGGTTAAAAATACTTATCTAAATACTTTTTGTAAGAGAGTTAAAAGGATCTAAATACTTCAAAATACTTAAAAAGACTTATGATGTGTATAAAGTGTTGATGTTAGGACAAGGGTTAAAAATACAAAGGATCTAAATACTTAAAACTTAAAAGGATGTATGATGTGTAATTAGATGTTCTAATTTGTAAACTTATTGACAATCAAATCATCAATAACATTGATAGCTTAACAAAAGGAAAACTATTGATAACCGAGACAGCTACATAGCATTCAATATGCCGTGTTTAAATTGTGATTTGCACCTCCCAATTCATAGTATAAAGTGTATAAATTGGATTTCTACCACAAATTATATATCTGACAAAATCACATTAAAATAAAAATATTCTTAAATTTGAGCTTTAAATATCTTCCTCATTTAAGGTTAAGCCACAATTATATGCCTGACCTAGGTTTGAATGCTGATGGTTAGCCATCATTATTGTAAAAGATGGCGTGATTGTCAGTGAATCCTTCCTTTGCATGAAGATACTGTTGACTAGACTGAAACATGGATCAATAACTTTGAGCGATTGAGTTGAAGTGTTCCATGCAGTAAATTATGTACATGATGGTTAGAGTTGTAACTGTGCTCGTTGCTTGAAACCTCGACTAAAGGAACAATTTATCAGATAAGAATTCACAGTAAAAGGCAGGAAGAAAGCCATTTTTCATTCACCAGGCCACTCTCAAAAGCAGCAATGAACACATCACATTATACATCAGCAATAATTATAGAACTTGACTAATCAAAGTGAATCAAACCATGAATCAAAATCATCTGAAACTTTCGACTTGTTTTGGGAAAGTGAAGATAGAATGTTGTGGTTGACATGTTTTTCTTCTTGGGGCCATGATAAAACATTTGGCTTCATCAAAGTGGATGTTTCCTCTAGTAAGTCGTCAAGCGCATCATCCAGACTGGCAGTAATTGATGCAATCCTGGATTGAACTGGCTCTTTATTTGAAATCTGAGGAAGATCCATAGAAGAGACTCCTAAGGGAACAGTAAAGGAGGCACTGGTCTTGGTCTCATCAAGTGAATCTAGAAGCATATCCAGTTCTTCTTCAACAGCAGGTGCCTCAAATGTTGAGTGTTTCACTGCTATATCTTCAGTGGAATGTAAATTAGTTTCTGCACTAGGTTGAAATGCTTTATTTTCACCAGAACTGCCAATCTGCTGAAATTCAACATTGATGTTGGTCGCAGGAATGAGAAAGTCATCGGACAGGGCAGGTGTAGAAGCGGCATGGCTACTGCTACAAGAACTAGATGATGTAAACTGATCTGCTGCAAAATCATCTAAATTTAATTCTTTGGACATCCTATTAGCTAGTTCACAGTCCTCTGCAGTTTCCTGTACGTCAGGTTCATCGCTGCTCACCGCCAAGTCTTCCACGCACTATAAAAATGACAACATTAATGCAGCATATATAAATTTGCAGACTATGTCAAAAATTTAAATCCATCCTCCAACTTATTAGTGACTTTACAGAGCATAATATTGAATTTATATTATGATTATTAACTTAAAATTCCAAATGCCAACAGTTACACAATACTCGTATTAATGATCCAGCCACACCATAGCTATTTCTATAGAATCGTAAATATGACTTCATAAAGGATGGTTGCTTTCAGCATTGTAGCACTGTATGATCATAGTGATGCATGTGCACATTGACAACAGACAATAGATCATACGACAGACAATAGATCATATAGTCAATGTTCCAACTAATGAAGGGTCCATTTGTTTCAGATTTTTTATAAAATAAAAAAATAAAGAAAAAAATCACTTGTCATTTTTAAGTGTTTGTTTAGGATCCTTATAAAAAAAGTGTTTGTTTAGGATTTTTAAAAAAAAATCATTTCATCAAAAAAATCTATTATGACTTTAAAATGAAAAACTATTAGGATTAGCTTTTCCCAAAATCTATTTTTTTCAAAAATAAGAAGCTAACACATGTACAAGTTAAAACTCATTCTTTTAAAAAACATGATTTTTATCAGTAGTAAACAAACATAAATAATAGCTTTGGATTCTTTTAAAAAACTCAAAAATAATCTCTAGATACTTTTAACATAAAATCTATTTTTGAAAGCTGAAACAAACGCACCCAAAAGCACACTTGGCCAACAACTATGGCTCGTGCCTTAACAACACTCAACAGATGATACCAATTTACAACTGTATTTTGATGTCACAGAGGAACAATGTTTTATAAGTGCTTGCTATGTGTGCCATTATTATTTCCCACTTTAGCTATGAATTTGAAACCTATAACTGAACTGGTACACATTTAATGCCGTAGGGAAAGAGCACGGGAGCCCTTAAGAACTTCATTGTACAATAAGGTCTTGTTTGTAGGACTAGTAAAAGTATGAAAACATGTTTGGTTCTCTAATAATTACAAAAATATTTATTTTCACTTTGTATTATGGTTTCTACAATTTGCATAAGAAATAGTGAAAACAACATTTCTAATATATGCATTTCTTATACAAATCTTTGAAAACAGAAAACAATGGTAACAAAACATGATAGTTTTTAAAAATATAGAAATTGGGGAATAGGGAGTTATTATTGATTATAGTGGCACTAATAGTCAATAGTCATTTTACAATTGTCACGAGGGGATTTGAACTCCATCCCTTGCGGTTACAGGTCAAACTCTAAACACAGTGCTAACAACTCATGGAAAATATAGTTCTATAATTGTTAGCGAAAACAGAAAATGTTTTTTCAAACTAGAAAGACATTGAGGTTAAGTTTGGCTTGCATGAAGTATTCTGCTCAGTTTTATATTTGCCCAAAAGTACAACAACCAAAAGCATTTTCTATTTAAACTAATAATAACTAAAATGCCACGATGTTTTTCCTTTGTTTAGGGGATATTCAATCATTTGTAAACGAAATGGAGAAAATAATAAAATTGGAAAAATTACTCTTACTAAACCTTAACTTAATTTCTAACAACGGTTTCATCCTTTATTTTTTTTTTCACGTCATTTTTGTCCTTCTGATCAATTTGGATATGGATTTTAAAGATTCAAATCTATGATTTTATTTCTATATGAGCTCTTCGTGTTCAAATCTGTTCGATGCTTGAAAATCCATATGCAAACAGACCAAAAGGACATAAATGACATGAAAAGAAGATAAAGGACGAAATCGTTATTGAAATTAAGTTAAGGAACGATGAATGTAATTTTTCCTAAAATATTGTTGTAATTATTAGTGAAAAGAAAGAGAAATTTTGTTTGCAACCAAATACATATTTTAATTCTGCATTTCACATGTCTGGGGAACACCGGAGCACAAAACATACTTAAGTGGACCTGAGTAAACGTTCTATAGAGCACTGGTGTCAGTGTGTTATGACATCATGTATGGTTTCAATCAGATAAAATGAATAAAATTTGAAGTAAATAAAACAAAGCTCAATTCTTTAAAAAGCAGAAAGCTAGGTAAAATACTCAAATGTTAAACTAAGCAAAAAATAACTATGCCTCGAGCAGAGGAAAAATAGGAAAATGATATTAAGAAAATATGAGGAATGTTAAAATAAATATTATGAAATAATACTTAACTAAAATGTAAAGAAATTTGCAAGATCATATTAAGAAATATGAGGAATGTAACTAAAACCATATAATTTTCGAGATCAATTCAGAGGATAGACATACCAACTCAGAGGGTAACAGGTCAGGCTCAATAAATAATCTCTTTGATAAGTCGACTTTGGCCAGCTTTTCAGCAATAGCATGCAAATTCAAGGAAATAAATGATGCCTGCATGGTAAGTAAGGAAAAACACAAAACAAGGTTGGAATATTAACATGCTAGAAACCAGAATCTCCAAACCATGAATTAGTTAGAGAGCTGAACAAAAAAAAAGAAATACAGCAGGGTAAGTACCCAGCAGAGCAAATGCTCATGCTCCTACAGAAGAAAAAAAAAGGTCAGTTTTCCCTCTAACTAACTTCAAATGAATTCCAAGATAACTTCCCAGTCCCTGCTCAGTCGCCACACTCCTCAAATAACCAAACCCTTCCTCAAATAATCACCCATTTCATGCTGCCCTCTCCTTTCTCTCTCATCCACCTCGTCATTCTGTTCCTCTTATTCTTCCTCACATAGACTCTCCACACCATAGGCTTATACTGCTGACCTTCAATTGCATATTTTGGGCTCATGTTCTCATTTTGGACCCTAAACGACTCTCGATGATAATAGGAATGGCAGCTTGAATTAGTTTGAACTATACCTTTTTAATTTGTTTAGATTAGATTAAGATCTGAATCGATTCAGACCTAATATACTCCTGAATCTCTTGTCCTTTGTATCTGTATTTCTGTTTCCTAAGGTTAGCATTTTCCTAACCAAAATTTGTTATATGTTTGATCCTTTTGAAACTATAGCCCGAAATGGATCAGAAATAAGATTATAATTTCTTCTCCAAAACTACATGGTGTCCCTTAAATATTTTTCAGGGATGAAAGTTGCAGGATCTAAAACAAGGGTTCTTGTCGTTCAAATAGAATTTATTCTATATCTCCTTAAGGAGACTAGAATGGGTGGATGCAAACCTGGCAACCTGCAAATACCCTAAATGATCCCAACCAGGAGCTTGTAAATGACCAGAAAGGTGAACTTATATATACTTCTCTCCATCACAGCTTAATAGTGAATATCTACTTTATAAAATACTTGCCAAAATTGCTTTTGTAGTAAGTAAAGCTTAAAGAGTCTATTTAAGTTATGCATTCATCTAATGAAGAACATTTTGAAGAGGCTGCTGTTTGCCTTGCAGCGTTAAAGCTGACGCTAATGCTGACAGTGATGAAGCTATCACAGACAGCCAAGATACTCGTATTGCACAATTGTATGGGTAATTTGGTCGCAAGGCAAAGTTAAAAAACAGAACGTAATAGCAAAAAGCAGCTCTGAAGCGGAAATAGAGCTATAGCTCAAGAAGTGTGATAACAAGATCTTAGATAAACCATCTTAGAATTAGGACATTATAGGCTTAACTCAACCCCTAAGGTTAGCTCAAAAGATGAGATTGCCCAATTCTCTTGGCAATGTGGGATCTCAATCAGAGTAACATAATTCGTGTGCTTTGGTGGAGAACCGCGACCCAATTCGCGAGTACCGAATTCGGGTATGTCAGCGAATTTGGTACACGTGAATTCTTGGGAAATTTGCACAAATTGCGGTACCAAGCGTTCCAGTGAAAGGATAATAACGCTGATTTGTTGAAAAAAAGTTTGTGCTATAAAATTGATAATTAAATAAATAAACGGTGGTCAAATGCACAGTAAGCTTTGGATAAGGACACCTCCATTTATTACTACACTGCTGTGTTATCCTCAAATCCACATGATTTGCAATACATTTGGTTGCTTTTATATATAGCTTTCTTCTCTTCTCTCAAATCTTTTGATGTGGGATTTAAAAGAACAACGCTGTGCACTTAAGCTACTAGCTTTGATGGGGTTATTATCCTTTTTTTGCAAGATATGGCTCATTTTATAGTGTTGGGCTTATTTCTTTAGCATTAATACTGCGAACCGACGCGTACCGACGCTCTATATCCCTGTACGTACCGAATTCTTCATGTGTAGTGTACCGCGAACCCGTACTTGTACCGCGTACCAACACGAATTGCGAATTATGTGACTATGATCTCAATACTAACCTACTTGTCCTACATACTTGAACAGTTAAACCTTGTATAATCTTGAATGAATAAGAAATAAGATTAAAATTATTGCATCTCAAATTTATACTGCCAACTTCAAAGATGCTAATTCATCAATAAAGTAATCACAATTTCAAACAAATTTAGTGATTTCTTAAAACTGAGGAAGAAAATGTAATTGCAAAAATTGTCAAGGAACACACGTGTGTTCGGGACATTTTGAGTAAATTAAATTTAGCATATTCCGCGGCCACCTCCTAAACAATTTATTAAGTAACAAGCATTAAAAGGTAGTAGCAACAAGCCTCATAGATTGACTATGTATATATTAATTTATTAAAGGCATTTAAGCTTAAAGAACACTCGCTACTAGTACTCTGATCAAAACTAAGGTTTTAAAATTGCGATCTGCAACCACAATTGAGGCCACAGTATATCGGATTCTGAGGTCTGAGTAGCAACACCGCAATGGAAGTTTAAGCGGCATAAGCCACATTTTCCCGCAATATACATATTCACAGTGCAACTACAATTTATTATAATCATGCTTTAAACCTTATACAATGAAACTATACTAATCATATAATCACATCAACACTAATTAAGCAAGTAAACAAATTACCTCCTGATCAGCACTATTCTTATCATGTACTACAAAATTATCATCTCCAACCCATGACACAATTCCCTCTCCCCGAACTTCGAGTATAGAGCTTAATCCCACACCAAACTCCCCTGCAAAAAAAAAAAATCACAATCACAACAACATTAACACTTAAAAGAAAACAATGTAACAAATTACTCAATTATCATCATTCAACGTTAATCACATACAAGGAAGAGCTTCATTGAAAGTATCAAGCGTTTTATCAGCATTCGACTGAGCTTCAGCAACAAGAAAACGAAAATCAGCGCCTTTACTTTTGGGAACAACAACATCTAGGGTTTTGCTTCCAATTTCAGGAACAAAATCCAATTCCTCTTCTTCATATCGATCCCAATTTCCGGGAAGTGCAGAAGAATCTCTCTTTGATCGATTGGTTTTCTTCTCGATTACTTGCTCTTTTACGGCGTCGTTTTGGTTAGGGTTTGAAGATGAAGGAGATGGAGAATGTGATTGTGATTGAAGTTTGGGTTTGTGATTAGCGTGATGCTTTCTGTTATGTTGTGTGTGATTTCGCTTTGATTTTGCTAAAGATTTTACATCCATTGAAGAATGTTGAAGGTTTTTGGAATTGAACTGTGTGTTAGTTACGGAGCGCGAGGAATTGAGTGTGGTGACTGGTGAATGTGATGGAGTTCAAACGCTGTCGTTTGGAGCTCGTACATAAAATGTATTTTAAATGTTAACAAAAAAATATTATGACCTCCAAAACCCAAAACCCCATATTTATCTCCGACACACGACTCTATAAACATCCCATAAAAATTCAAAAACACGTTAAAATATTTTGGATTTTATTAACTAAATAAAGCGCGCACGAAACTTGAGAAAAATAATGGCTAAAATATGAAAGTGACTGCTTAATACTTAATTTCGCTCTTAATGAATGAAATAGTTGTCATGATCTCTTATCAAAGCTTGAAACTTCTACCTTCTCGGATCTCAATCCGCCGTCAAGATTATTGAACCACCCCAATGGATGAGTCCTGCAGAAACTTTGTTTTGTAGAATGTAGTTTTTGTTTTTTTTTCTTTGTTAGCTTTGTAAAAAAAATAAATGATATTCATTCATTCAAATTGATAAAGTACATCAATACAATAAAATTGAGAATATATGAAAATCACTTATTTAACTAAAAAATAGAGAAAAACAATTAAGATGGTTAATTTTGGGTCCTCTTTGATAGATCAAGAAGAAAAACATGGTAATTGTTAGGTTTGAAAAACAGAAAAGAAATACCCAAGTATTTATTCTTTCAAAAATAAATAGATGACTAAATAGATGACCTCTTCAAAAAAGTTGCATTTGTCCACTAAAAATTTAGTCCCTTGTAGGGGGTTGGACCCAATGGCGGATCTCTTCAGGGACCCATGGGTGTCATGGTATCCCCTAGAGAATCTATAAATACTATATTAGCCGTAATAAATTATATGTTTCTAAGCGTCACAGTGGAAAGTGAAGTCTTTTCACTCCCTAAGGTCACGAGTTCAAATACAACCTGCTCCGTTTCATGGTGCCACTATCCTACCTTAGGGATATGTGGAACTCATGGCGACCTTCTAATAGGAGGAATCGAGGAGGACAGTTGAGGTCCATTTTATGACGGTAGATTGTCAAATTATCTGCAACTGCATTATTGGAAGACCCACGATAGTTGAACTTACCGCTCGCCTAAATATGAAATAATATGTAACGAACACCACAATAGCAATTATTCGAGTGGATGTGAATGCTGCAAAAAAAAGTGCATGCTGATATCCCTCAAGCTACACGAGGTAGAATGCTCGAAGATAAAAATAAAACAAAAATGACTCTAACCCTAAAGACGATTGAGAGTGCCTAAGAGAAGTAAGATTTAGACATTATTTTTTATTTATTTTTATTTTATCTACCTTGCTTAAAAAAATGTTCGCGGCGAATGAAGTTGACTGGTTGTGTTAGGCTCAACCATGATTTCTAAGATGATATCAGAGCCTCTCTAAGATCCATTAGGCCACCTGCTCGAAGATAAAAATAAAACAAAAATGACTCTAACCCTAAAGACGATTGAGAGTGCCTAAGAGAAGTAAGATTTAGACATTATTTTTTATTTATTTTTATTTTA
>Ga0315914_1005709_pt1 | contig 17989 bp, 8 predicted proteins | sample MpolenodulesMG_FD_203920 | JGI IMG/M metagenome (GOLD analysis project Ga0315914, IMG submission 203920) | Medicago polymorpha root nodule microbial communities from Los Angeles, California, United States - elongated nodules | ecosystem: Host-associated > Plants > Roots > Nodule | place: USA...
TTTGGAGAAAGATTTATGTCTGAAGGGAATAGAAATGTTTGGGAGAAATAGGTATGAATCTTTCTTATTTTTCACATCACACCTAAAACTATTGCATAATGATTAAGTTATGGGATAAGCTAAGACTGTTTTTTTATGTAACTCATGCCCTGCAGTTGCCTTATATCGAAGAACTTACTTTTTATGATGAAGACTTGCAAGGAAGTTGCTAGCTACATGTATGCTGAATTTCCAATGCCACATGGATCCATGAACGAAAATGAAAACGTAAGATATTATTATGACATTACATAAATAATTTATACTATATTTTGTTATCTACTAAAATATATTTGGTTATCAATTTGGCATTAATGTAATTGTTAGGGTCTGTTTGGATTAGTTAATTTGAGATTTTCTATTAACATGAGTTTTAATAGACTGTTTGGAAGAACTTATGACAATTTACACATGCTTTTTTTTGGCTTATTTTAATAAGTTCACCAATGTAGCTTATAAAAATAGTTTATAGCATACACAAAAGCAATTAAGTTTATTTTGTATTTTTCTATAAAAACATAAAAATAAAACCTACGTAAGCTTATGCATAAGCACTTACCATGATAAGTGCTTGTGCCATAAGCTGCAAAATACTCTTTTTTATCAAAACACAATTTTTTTTTGGCATGAATACAACATATGTTTTTTAGAATTGTGAATATAATTGTCAACAAAACATGATGTATGTAATTTATTCTTTTCATTTTTTCGTGCTATGATAGGAAAACATTATGGGAAAAGTGTATTATGTTTATAGTGAACATTATCAAATAATGTCACTTAATATGGGAGGAGGAAGATTTTCTATAGAGCCTATTATCAAATAATGTCACTTAATAATGTCAGTTAATATTTTATGATCTGAACAAATATTTTCAATCAAAATATGCAGGAGAATTATCAAAATATCAAGGAAAAGGACAAACATTCTGGAGAAAATGGATCTCAAACTGAGATATGTTTGAACAAAAGTTTGAGTGCCAAATTGGAAGTTTTTGACCGCCTTTTTTGTTCTAAATGTTTGGTAAATACTATTAAACTATCAATATATTTTGAATTTTTGTCATCACCATGTTGTCTAACATGATAATTAATAAATATCTTGTGTCTTTATTTTTGTAATTTCTATGTAGATCTTTTGTTGTACTTTGCATGACTATTCTGATCAACAAATTATATATCCAGTAAGCAACAATGTTCTTTATTCATTTCTTATCACAAATTTCTATTAATTGATTAATTAAGAAGAAAAAACCGATGATTTACTTTTCAGAAAGAAAAACAACCAATTTGGACACCGGAAGGTGACAAAGGACCATGTGGTGTTCATTGTGACCTTTATAATAAAGGTGCCACAATGGAAGGACATGTTGAGGGGAACTCTTGTGTTTCAAATTGGAAACTTTTGGAGAAAGATTTATGTCTGAAGGGAATAGAAATGTTTGGGAGAAATAGGTATGAATCTTTCTTATTTTTCACATCACACCTAAAACTATTGCATAAGTGATGATGTTATGAGATAAGCTAAGACTGTTTTTTTGTGTGACTCATGCTCTGCAGTTGCCTTATATCGAAGAACTTACTTTTTATGATGAAGACTTGCAAGGAAGTTGCTAGCTACATGTATGCTGAAGTTCCAATGCCACATGGATCCATGAACGAAAATGAAAACTTAATATATTATTATGAAATTATATAAATGATTAATTATATTATATTTTGTTATCTACTAAAATATATTTGGTTATCAATTTGGCATTGATGGAATAGTTAGAGTCTGTTTGGATTAGCTAATTTGAGATTTTCTATTAACATGAGTTTTTTTTTTGAAGAGGTAACATGAGTTTTGTTAGACTGTTTGGACGAACTTATGAAAACAACTTATGACAATTTACACATACTTTTTCAGCCTATTTTAATAAGTTCACCAATGTAGCTTAAAATAGTTTATAGCATACACAAAAGTAATTAAATTTATTTTGTATTTTTCTATAAAAAAAACAAAAAAAAAAACTTATGTAAGCTTATGCATAAGCACCTACCATGATAAACGCTTCTGCTATAAGCTGCAAATATATTTTTTATCTAAACATGTCATTAGTATATTAGTGCCACGTTACCATTAATCTAAGGCACCCTTTCTTTGATTATATGGTGTTGTTTAACAATAACTTTATGACTATAAAGGAAGGGAATAACAAAAAAAAAATCATATATTTTTTTTGACAAAAAAAAATCATATATTTCTATAGCAATAGATGTGGAAGTAAAATATTTTCAATTGCTTCATTAACTTTGCTTAGATTGCGAAAGCTGAATCGTTCAAGCTTGTAGAAAATAGATATAACAAAGATGTGACAAAATATAAATGCCATGTTCTACATCAAAATGTTCATTTTTTTTCCTCATTCATTTAGTTTTCCCTTTTTCGGCATTTTAGGTTGAGCTCATAGAACCCCAACAATGAAATTGAAAGAATAAGAAAGGACAACATGAAAATTGAGCTCAGGCATATAGAAACATTTATTTATATTACCCCAACTAGTCTTTCTATTGTACCAAACAAAAAAAAAGAACTAATCCAACTATCTTTGATCAAATGTGCATTGCAGGAACTTGAAGGAAGATGACGTTACCTCACTGGATTACAAATAACTTATGGCCCTAAGGATGCCCTTGATTCTTTGTTTTTATCCCTTATTTCATTTTATAAGTTTTTCAGATGAACAATTACTCTGTTAGTTTTCAATATTTTCTATTTTAGATCCAATAATATTTGGGATTTTGTGGCATGCTTATTGCCGTTTTTTTTAATAAATTGCAACATTATCATTGCGTGTGAAATATGATTTTTTTTTTGTCTGGGTTTGAAAGTGTGGTCATGTTTGAAGAGTTGTAGTGCTTAAAAAATAAAAGTAAATTAACATCTTATATGAATGTCGAGTATGTAAAAATAAAAGTATATCGAATGATTCAAGACTTATTTAATTAATCCCAATGATAACCATATCCAATTCCAGGTAAAATTATTAAAACAGAGATTTACTATTGAGAGTAAAAGGATTCATTTTGAAATGTTATTGATCGATAAAAGAAATAAATTTATAAGACATAAAACAGAAATATAAGTTTTGGGGGATTAAGAACAGATTTAAATATTTATTTAGTTCGTTATATTACAAGATTTCACAGCCACTTATTTTTATTGAAAGATGATTATTTTTGCATGAATGGAACTCTAAATCAATTGTAGAAAGATTTAAGCATTCATGCAGTTAGGGATGAGAATAGCTACGACAGGTTAGGTTAGGCTAGATTTTTTTCTTAAATAGAGAAGATCTAGATTTTGTCAGAAGCCTATTTTGCTTAAAAGGTCGGGTCACATGCCATTGAAAAAACCTCTTAGATTGACTTATTTGAGTAAATATGAATAAAAATATTATTTATTTATTATATTATAGGCTTAAATGCACTTTTGGACCCCCTATGTTTACCATCGTAGCGATTTTGGTCCCCTAACAAAAAAAATGCAATTTTAACCCCCTAATTTTGTCATGTTTAGGGAAATATGCTCTTTTGGCCCCTTATCTTTACAAAAAAGTTGTGATTTTGACCCCTTTTATGGGACACGTGGCGGCTTCTCAGCATAGTTGCGAAAATTAGACCTAACCTATTTCCACCCTTACTTGCGGTTAGCACCTTTCGTCCAATCTTGATTTAGACGACCTAATTAGATTTCGAGCATTAAATATTGTTTTAATTATTTTAAAACTCAATTTATTTTGCTTACTAAATTGTCTGATTAAAATTGGAGAACACCTAACCACTAGCCGTGTGAATGAAAGAGATCCTGGCAAAATCTGGACTCTATTAATAGCCGTGTGATATGTTTACTCTTACAAGAGATTATTGTTATATATAGAATACACCATATTAAGTCTTGTAACACATATTGTACTAAAAAAAAAAAAAAAGTCTTGTAACACATAGGTGTGCTCAAACGTAGATCAAGCAACTGAAATGAGACTTTCGAAATAATTTAAGAATGAGGTCAAGAGTTCAAACTCTCTCTACTAACATAATATACTAAAAATAAACATTTTTCTATCAAACTAAACTATGCCACAGAGGACTTACAATTGTCGATTTCTATACTAAACATATTTTTTTTGCAATATGAATTTGTATAGTGTATGGATGTTGAACGTGTTATGAAGAGATTAGAAGAAAAGGGGATTAGGTATGTTACAATTTTGGTAAAGGATGTAAGAATTAAGGAAGATCTAAGTGTTCTTCCATGACCCCGTAAGAATATCTCAATCAAACATGTTTCTTTATGCTCTGCTTCTTTCAATAGCCATAGCCTTAAGAGATCTACTTATGATCTGTCCAGTGAAGATCAGTGATGAAGGACGGTTGTTCGTGGTGCTCCGATGCAACAGAGGTTGAGTCTTCACAGTGTAGGAGAAAGGTGTTTGCAGGCACGTTAACACTCCAACACTCAAATTAGTATCTGAGAGAAGTGGTTATGTGCGAAAATGTGGTAAAAATGAATTGTGACGTTGAATCACTTTTATATAGGCGTGATGAACGTTAACGACTTCTATGAAATGCGGAGCCATCTTAGGAGGCCGTTACAGACACTGTGAATGGTGGAGATGGAGTCAGGGCGTGCTTCTATGAGGTAATTCGCACAGAGCTTCTCGTGCTCCTCCACCATGTTTGGCCTTGCTTATCTTGGACTTTATCTTGTTAGACCTTACACTATTGGGCTTCAAGCCAGGTTATGATAGAAGAGAATTTCTTTTTTTACATCCATTGTTTCCTAGAAATACATGGAAATGACAAAAAAAACACCCCAGCGGTAGTTGGTTTATAATTAGAAAACCTGTGGTAGTTAACTACCGCTGGGTTTTGGTCATTTCTATGTGTTTCTAGGAAACAATGGATGTCAAAAATGCAAACTTCATGATCGAATGCTTGAGCATGGACATGATGAACTTCGCGTTTTAAAATGATAAAACTCAAGAACATTAATTTCACTTCCTTTTTTTGTTATATATAAGACAAGAAAAGTTTGTTAATTAAAATAGAGCATAAAAAAGATATGTTGGAGGATAATTAAGAATGTAAAATTGTTATTCTTAGTTTAATTGCAAGAGAATAGTGGTCCAAAGAAAAATTGTATTGTATTGTATTGCACACCCGGGGCGAACAATGTAACATCCCATACGATTTTAAGCATTACCGACTAACCTTACAAATCAACACAAGTCTTTTCAACGTGTTTTGTCATCACTCACACGCTTACTGGGAAACTTTCCAGTAGGTCACCCATCCAAAGACTACACAAAGTCAAGCACGCTTAACTGTGGAGTTCTTATCCAATAGGGCTACCAAAGAGAAGATGCATCTTGCATCTCCAACAAGGATATGGTTATGCTAGACAATGTGGCAGGTGTCGAAGTTAGCACTGCATGTTGTTGCTCGTATGCTACCCAACTATATTCGTGAATCTCTTCCCAACATCTTTTTGTTACTTGCATCATTCTTACGAACATATTCTCCCACTATCTTGTATCATGATGTTCGTCTTGATAATCTCACTGAATTGGGTGAGGTTGTTGCCGCCCCATATAGGATAGGTATTATTGTAATGATTGGACTGTTTGTAGAAAAGTGATCCATGAATTGTCTCCTGAAATAACCATAAACAAAAATACCCTAGTAGCATTGTACTATCTAAAAGTGACTGAAAATAATAATTGTTATAGTAATAATAATAATTATTATTATTATTATTATTATTTTATTTTCTTAATAACTACGAAAAAACAACTATAGTAGCTAAATCTATTCTAAAAAAACCACCCTAAATAAAAGGAAAACAACTAACTAACCTAATCTAAAAAGATAAGATTACCCCTAAAACGAAAAATAGAATTGAACCCTAAAAATAAAATAAAAATTTTTGAAAATAAAAAAAAATAAAATGAAACCTAAAAAACAAGTAAAGAGAATTTCTTCGTTGAAAATATCAACAATCTCTGACGACAGAGTCAAAAACTTGATGATTAAATTTGTCAAATACATCAAACCATTTTCAAGCAATAAAGTACAAAAACATTTAGTGTTACTTTATTTTTAAACAATAATCCCAGTTGAATCATTACAACAGGGATTTTGTGGTTTAAAACTCACAGTAATAAAAGTAATAAAGTTTAACCATTTTTAAAATTTCAGTTCCATGATTCAAGCATTTAGCGTTACTTATTTTTAATCAATAATAATGGACTTCATTTGTAAATTTTTTGTTTGATATTCACATATCTCTACATGGATTGTCGTTTCAACTCGAAAATTAGTGTTACTTATTAAATAGAAAATAAAAACAATAAAATAAATAAAAAGAGAGTAAATTGGGGGGAGTTCGCAAGTTTGATTTGATTGTGCAAAGCAGTAGTGATTTAGTAACCTAGTTTGATCGCAGAATTTTAGCGACGGTTAGGATTCTTCAAATCTCCTCTAATTCTTTGTTGGATTAAAAGCAAGTAAACATTCATTTATGAGACAAAGATTCTATTTAAGTTATGACTTCGTAGGATTGTTACGTCTCTCCATTCGTTGAGTTTCACCTACCAATTACTCTAAGGTTATACACGCTCTAAGGGGTGTAGGGTCGTCAATCCTACATGATCCAATATGCCTATGTATGGAGTGTTAGAGTGGGGTGTTAGACCATCCACAACAGAGCACCTCATATTGGGTGTTTAAGTGGGTCTCCTATGTCCACATCACCAATTTACGATAATACTTAATAAGCATCAATTTTCTCCAACCCAGCACCTCAAAAGAAATTATTAAATAGGCCCCACAAATAACTCTATATCATTACATTTTTAACAAAATTTATTCATTTTACTAAGATTTATTAAATGGGACCCATGAAAAATGAAGAGAGAGAGAGAGAGAGGGTGCTTCCATAGCCACCATCCTCCATAAGCACTCATATGTTATGCTCCACAATGGGGGTGCCTATTTAATGTGGTGCTAAATAGGTGAAGCACCCATCATTGTGGATGGTCTTACTCTCTTATATGTAATTGAATCATAAAAGAATTTAGATTCCTAAATTGTCATGTTCTCCAACTTCGTCTATGAATCTTAGAAGTTCATCACATACTTTGTCTTACCTTAGTAGTTCTACATACATGCATGCAGCCCTATCTCGTCAACCTGACCAAGAAAATATTATGACAATGCCATAATATTGTCATTAAATATTCTCATGTGTGGTCAAAAAACAAAATTCTCATGAATTATTTTATTATGTTAGTATTAATAATTAGTCAACGAATTCATAGTATTTTCATATTTTATTACAATTTTATATGGAGAAGTTAGTATTTTCTTAAATTTTAAAAGTATTTGAATGAGAAAATTTAGTACCAAATCATTTTAAAAAATGAATTCAATTATTTTAGATTAAAATAAGCCTTTTAGCTAAAAAAAAATTATAGTAAAATACTAAGAATGTTTTTATTTTTGAGAAAATATACTAAGAATGTTATTATACCGTAAATTTATAGTAAATATATTTTGTTTATAGTAATTTTTTTACTACTATTATTTTCCCCTAAAATTTGTAACAAAAAAAAAATCCCCTAAAAAATTCATTATGACAATATCATCATAGTGTCATTAACTATTCTCATGTTTGGTCAAAAAACAAAATTCTCATGAATTATTTTCTTGTGTTAATATCAATAATTAGTCAACAAAGTTATAGTATTTTCATAATTTTTTAAATATTTGAATGAGAAAATTTAGTACCAAAGCATTTTAAAAATGGATTCAATTATTATTGATTAAAAATAAGTCTTTTAGGTAAATTTGTTTATAGTAAATTAGTAACAATGTTAAAATAGAATAATAAATATATTAATGTACCATTGGTTTTTTTTTTAAATAACATTAAGATATGTGAGTATTGAATTTTGTTCTTATCTTTTGGTGGTAGGCGGTTGAATTCATATTCGAGACATTATTATTGTCTTAAAAAGAGAATAACTTTTTTATTTTCTTTCTTCTTATCATTTTTCAATATATTAAAATTACTTTTTTAGATAATTTAAGAAGCAGAGTTGATTTGGTCAAAAAAAAAGAAGCAGAATTGATAAAATATTCAAAACTTTATTATATCAAATATATTTATTTTCATTTAATATTTTTTATTAAAAATGAAAATATTCTAAATTTTCAATATATCCTTTAAAGAAAAAATATATTTGCATTTAAGATGGTGGCACCCCAAAAAGATGTATAAAGAATGAACAATTCTCTTCCACACTCTTATTTAAAATGAGTTAAAGCTTCTTTTGTTTAATCTACTCTTCTTTTTTTTCTTTTTTTTTTAACAAAACAACTCTTTTTTGAAGGAATCAAAACAACTTCTTTTGTTTCATATACTCTTTTTTTGTTTTTATCAAAGCTAGTTTTTATTTTCATAGTTTCACCGATAGGCTCCAATACCACAAACTCTACCTTTGAACTTCAAGTTTGTTTCTCTTTCAACTCTCATCTTTGTTCAATTTATTTTTTGTAGGTTGTTTCATTAATAATTTTACATGAGTAAGCCATATTTTTGTTTTTATTTTAGAATTGTGAATATAATTGTCAACAAAACACGATGTATGAGTTTTATTGTTTCTATTTTTTTGGGATATGTTAACAATTTTTTTTATTGTATATTTGGATAGGAAAAACATGGAGGGGGAGCAACAAACATTAATCAAATTTTGGACAAAGAGATAAATCCATTGAAAAAACAAATCCAAGAGAAACGACTTGAATAAATCAAAGTGAGTTCAATAGGATGGTCGATTCTTTGAAATAGTACATAGATTGTTATGCGTAATTATTTTTGCTCGAGGATTATACCTTTTATTTTCCACTATAAATTGAAGGAGAAAATGTTGTTGGATACTCTTAGCAAGGATTTTTTTTAGAGTAAATAGGCAATTACCTCTGAAATTGTAAGTTTCGTCAATTACCTCCTGACGTTAACAAAACTTCAATTATCTTCCGAAATTGTACAACCTTAATCAATTTACCCCATCCGTCAAATTCTTCTGTTAGTCAACATGGCGTTTTACAATTACCCCCCTGAAGTTTTGCACTTATGTGCAAAATGCCCCATGAACTTGAAAATTTATATTTTTTTTCTTCTTATTCTTGACTCAAACTTGAAGAAATAAAAATCTACAATTTATTTTTAGGTATAGATTTCATACATTCAAAATAAAGCAAGTAATTAAGATTTAATTACTACTATCCAAGGAAAAAATTAATTTGTACATAATAAGATAATTTGGTAATTAGTTTGCCTTTGAAAAAAAGATGATTTGAAAATTAATTGCAGCTGATTAACCATGGAGTCAACACTTCATTGGTTGAAAATATGAAGATTGGTGTTGAACAATTCTTCAACCTTCTAATGGCGGAAGAGAAGAATAAGAAATTTTGGCAAACACCATATGATATACAAGGATTTGGTCAGTTGTTTGTTGTATCCGATGAACAAAGGTAGAATGGGCAAACATCTTCTGCATTAACACTTTGCCATTAGACTCACGACATCCACATCTAATTCCTAGTATTCCCACACCATTCAAGTATCTAACAACAATCTCAATTTATGTGTTTCCTTAATTAAACATAATTGATGTTGGTGATTATAAATTAGATTTTGTTGTTTGATTGATGTTGGTGATTTTTATTTCTTCAAGTTTGAGTTAAGGATAAGAAAAAATATATAAATTTTTAAGTTTGGAGGGCATTTTGCACATGAAAAAAATATAAATTTTCAAGTTTGGGGTATTCGCAAACGTCATGTATGTTGACTAACCGAAGAATTTAACGGAGGGGGTAAATTGATTAACACTGTGCAATTTCAAGGGTTATTTAAGTTTTGTTAACGTCAGGGGTAATTGACGAAACTTACAATTTCGGGGGTAATTGCTATTTATTCTTTTTTTTTTTAAGAACGTTGATTATCATTTTTTTCACAGATTAAGAAACGTTTTTTTTTTAGGTCAAATCAGATTAAGAAACTAACTGCTATCTTACAGTATGTGTGTTAGCTTCCTCAACTCAATATACTGATCGTGATTTCCATAACCACCATCAATCTCACCGTTTCTCTTCCTTATCACACAATTGTTCCAGAACCTTTTTCACTCTCACAATCTTTCTTCTTCTTCATACCGCTCAAGGATATCACCACAGGTACGTTTTACCCTTTTATATTTTCGTGACTAATTTTAGGGTTCTCTTTTTAACCAATTGATTTAATCACCGACTCTAATGTGATTATTAGTTGCGTTGAGTTTGTGTTTATGGATTCTCACTCGATTTTCAACTTGTATCAATAGTCATCATTTGTGTGCTTCCTTCAATCTTACCATGTTGTGGTCAATATTATTTAATTATTTACCATAATAAACAGAAATATGTATGTTTGTTGTTTGCATATATATCGGGTACTCCGAATAACTTTAAAATGACCGAATAAATTATTTTATTTGTAATGAAACATTTAATAATAGTGTGTTTGTTCATTTTAAAGTTATTTGGAGTACCTATTTGTGTATCTTGGAAAAACTCATTTATTTGCTCTTTGATAATTTCTTCTTCATAATGTTTTCCAAAAATACCTTCCTCCGTAGTTATCTAACGCGTATCTGTGTCTTCCATTTGTATTTCTACAAGTGATCTAAGAACTGACACAGACGATGAACGACACTTTGTAGGGGAAGGCTTTTGATGTTTTGTTTTTCCAATAGCTTGTTTTTGTTTTGTGATTGGCATATTGCTATGTCCACCCTCCATACAATTACCTACTTCTTTCAATTTTTGTGCTTGAACTGACATATTTCTAGATACATCCTTCATAATTATACTGTCTTTATGCAATTTTTGTGTTTGAATCTAAAATATTGTATAGTTAATGATTAACAAATGATTGAATAGTAAAATGAACATTATATACATGTTTTTTGTATGTGACCGACTCATCACCCCTCCTGATCTCATCATTACCATTGCATTTGTATATTGCAGGAATCTATGTGTAATTGATTCAGTTAGTGATCAAACAATAAACTAAACGTTTCTAGCACAACAAAACAAAAACCGCACATAAACAAAGTAAAAAAACCTCCAACTTTTTCATATAGAGAATTTTTTTTTTACTTTATCTCAAGATTCAGGAAAATGAGGTTTCTTGGTCTTTCCACGTATGATCTTATTGCATCTCCAAATGTTTTAAGTTTCTCTTTTACTATTTAATATATTAGGAAGGAATATGAGGAACATGGTTCAACTGAGGAGGTATCCAGAAGTATTAAGAATGCTTTCGAGGCTACTAGTTCAAAAATTCAGGTAAAGTAAAATAATTTTCAGAGATGAATATACATATTTCTTATAGAGCTTATTGGTGACAAACTCACACAACAGTAAACGTTGAGAAGTGAAGAATTGTGGATTTGAACCCTAACCAAGCTTATCAAATGTTCAAGCAATGTTTTATCATCAGAACAAATTCTGTGAATCAAAATATGTAGGAGCGGTGCAAAAACATCAAGGAAAATGGACAACATTCTGAAGATAATAGAGAAAATGAATCTCACACTGAGATATATTTGAACAGAAGTTTGAGTGCCAATTTAAAAAATTTGACCACCTTTTATGTCCTAAGTGTTTGGTAAATACTTCAAAACTACCAACATATTTTTTGCATTTTTTTCATTGCCCATGTTGTCTAACGTGTCTTTACTTTTGTAATTTCTTTGTAGATCTTTTGTTGTACTTTGCACAAATACCCTGATCAACAAATTATATATCTAGTAAGCAACAAGGTTCTACATTCATTTCTTAACACATGTTTCCGTTAATTAATTAATTAACTAATTTAATGGTTTACTTTTCAGAAAGTAAAGCAACCAATTTGGTCATAACCAGAAGGTGACAGAGAACCATGTGGTGATCATTGTTACCTTTATTATAAAGGTACCACAATTAGTAATATTAGGGATCAAAACTTGGATGCTTCCCATGAAGAAACATATGTCATGGATGAAACATAATTGAAGCTCTTGTCTAACTCAATGGAAGGACAAGTTGAAGGGAAGTGTAGTGTATCAAATTGGAAACTTTTGAAAAAAGAATTATGTTTGAAGGGAGTAGAAATGTTTGGGAAAAATAGGTAAAAATCTTTTTCTATTTTTCAGCTTACACTTTAAAACTATATTATATCTATTGTTATATGCAATTCATGCTTTGCAGTTGCCTTATATCCCGGAACTTAGTTTTGAAGTTCATGGCTTGCAAGGAAGTTGCTAGCTAATGTATGTTGAAGTTCCAATGCCACATGGATCCATAAACGAAAATGAAAACGTAAGATATTATTATGAGTCTAGTGACATTATTAAGACATTATATAAATTATCCATATACTATATTTTCTTATCTACTAAAATATATTTGGTTTTATATATTTATTTGCAAGTACATTTTCACTAGTCATGTTAATAGAAAGTTTGAAATTGAAGGAAGTTAATGGGCGAGTAAGGAATAGAAAAATGTAGATGAAAAGATTGGGATTCATGTAATAGTTAACTTGATTTTGTGTCATGTATTACCATTAATCAACACAAGATAACAATGTCTTCAACCCTTTTCTTTCCTAACTACAAGTAACTTGATTTTGTGGTGTTGTACAACAGTATACAAAAAGCAAGAAAGTGAACTACTAATTTATGACTATAAAGGAAGAAGAAACAAAAAAAAAGTTAATATATTTATATATGAATAGATTTGGAAGTAAAACATCATTCAATTGCTTCGTTTTCTTTGCTAAGATTTTAAAATCTGAATCATTTGACTTTCTAGGAAATATAGATAACAAAAGATGCGAGAATATATAAGTGTCATGATAATATACTCAAATGTTTGTTTTTTTGCCTCACTTAGATATTTTTCCCTTTTTGGGCATTTTAGGTTGAACTCACAGAACCCCAGGAAGGAAATTCAAAGAAAAAGAGAGGAATGAGAAGATGCAAATTGAGCTCAAGTATGTAGAAACGTTTATTTATATTACCCTTACTATATTTAAATAATAACCATTCTAATTATCGTTGATTAAATGTACATTTCAGGAAGTTGAAGAAAGATGGCATTATCTCAGATAATATTAAATAACTTATGGCCCCAAAAAGATGCCGTTGATTCTTTGTTTTATCCCTTATTTCAAGTTATAAGTTTTTCATATGAACATTTACTCTTTTAGCTTTCAATATTTTCTATTTTAGTCCAATAATATTTGCGATTTTGTGGCTTGATTATTGCCTTTTGTTTTGAATAAATTGCAAGATTAGCATGGTGTGTAAAATATGATTGTTTGTGTGGATTTGAAAGTGTTGTCCATATGGCCTGGATTGAAGAGTTGTACGCAAAGATAAGGCTGTTATTTTTTTCCAACTTCCTCTCTTCTCACGCTCCGTTTCAATATTCTGAAAGTACCCCATTAGTAATATTATATAATTTGAACATGTTTAGACCCCAGGAAAATTATATTAATCAAACAACAATAAATCGATGGAATATGACCTTTTCTTGTGTTTGATGTTTAAAAAGGTTTGAAATATCATGATTTGGAGCAAAAAAACCTTCAAGAATCATACAAGGTGGGAAGTTCGGATTTTGGGTGGTGAGAGGGAAAATTTAGTGAAAAATCTAATGGTTGAAAATGAGAGAAGTTTCTTAGTTAGCATTATATAATCCAAATGGAGGTATTTTGGAAATTTGGTAGGGCACACGACAAGAGAGGAGGGTGGACAAAGTAACAGTGCTTGGATAAATATGAGTAAAATAACAACTAATTCAAATATGAATGACTTAAAAGCAATGACCAAAAGTGTAAACGAAAAAAATTTTAGGGGACTAAAAGTCAAAGAAAATTTAGAGAGACTAAAATGAAAAGTTAGAATATTTATAGGGATCAAAAACATATTTAACCCAAATATTAAAACGTAGATTTAAAATGAGAGTAAAAGGATTCATTTTAAAATATTATTGATCGATAAAAGAAATAATTTTTTTAGGTACAATGATGAAAGAAATAATATATAAGACATTAAGCAGAAGTGTATGTTTTTGGAGGATTAAAAACATATTTAAATCTTTATTTAGTTTGTTATATTATAAGATGTTATAGCTACTTAGTTTTTATTGAAAGATGATTGTTTTTTGTACGAAGGGACTCAAAAATCGATTGTAGAAAGGTTTACCGTTTATGCATTCGTCCAATCTTGATTTAAACGACCTAGATAGATTTCAAGCATTAGATATTGTTTTAATTTTTTTAAACTCAATTTATTATGCTTAGTAAATTGTCTGGTTAAAATTAGACGACACTCAACTAATAGCCGTGTGAATGTAAAAGACCCTGGCAAATCTGGACTCTGTTATTAGCATTTATCTTCATCAAATGGTCACAAGATTCATAATTCATGATTGCTATTTTTACTCTTACAAGAGATTCTCGCAATTGAATACACCCTGTTAAATTTTGTTGCATGAGGATGGGCTCAAACGTAGGTCAAACGGCTTAAATGAGACGTTTAATTTGAGAATGAGGTCCATAGTTCAAACTCTCATTCTTAAAAAAATAAAAACATTTGTCTATCAAACAAATTATATAGCCACAGTACCAGGGATTACAATTGATGATTGCTATACTAGACATAAATTTTCTACAATATAGTTTTGTGCAGTGTCGAACGTTGAACTTGTTAAGAATAGATTAGAAGAAAAGGGGATGAGGTTTGTTACAGCTTTGGTAGAGGATGAAGGATTCAAGGTGGATCAAGTGATTTTCCTTGAACCTAATGGCTACATGATTGAGCTATGCAACTGTGAGAATATTTCAATCATTCATGTTTCTTCATGCTTTGCCTCTTTCAAGCCTAGAAGAAACCATAACCGATCAACTTCCAATTCCAAGTGTGGATTCATGGAGAATGTTATGATGGAAAATTTGAGCATGAACATGATGAACTTCACGTTTTAAAATGCATAAGTGAATAACATTAAATTTACTTCCTTTTTTTTTTTTTTGTAATATAAGATAAAAAAAAGTTTGCTAATTAAAATAGAACAAACAAGACGATATGTTGGAGGGTAATTAAGAATGTACTGCCTCTGTCTCAAAATAATAGTTTAAGGTTTGTGCACGATTTTTTTTGAAAAAAATTAATTGTGTTGATTTTAATGATAAAATTAGTAATATTTATTAAAATATTCTTATTAATTGTGATTAGTCGAGTAGTTAAATTGGATGAAATTCAACAAATAAAAGTATAATAGTGGAAAAAAAATATTACATTGATATTCTAAAGTGACAATTATTTTAAAATAGAGAAAAAATCTTAAAATATACAATTATTTTAAGACGGATGAAATAAAATTGTTTTATTTAAAGAAATATACTTATACCATTTCATTTGTAATAATAATAAAGTCAATACAATCAAAATAAATTATGGGAATAGCTTATAAATTATGGAGCAAAATTGTTAATCTTGGTTTAATTGCGAGGGGATAGTGGTCCAAAGAAAAGCTGTACTGTATTTGTATTATGTGGTGCTTAAAATAATAAGAAATCGTGAGATTGTTCTATTTGTATTTCTTGTTCACATGATGTGTATTTGTCTTCTTTTTTTTCATCGTTTTGAATCTTTTCCGCATGAGGGAATGGCCGATGAAATTTGCTGCCGACCAAAACTTTGCTGCTTCTACAAAATTGTGAAACATTATTCCGAATATATGTACTTAAAGAACTCGTCGAGATGTCATCTTATCTTATAGTTTTTAGTTTTGTTTCTTTTCAGATAAGCACGTTGATAAGGATAAGGATAAAGCTATGTGAAGGTGTATTGATTGTGTATATTATGCTAATATACTTTAATTGATATTTAAGGTGCATTTATCTATTAAAAGATAAATAATAGGATATGACAAGTTTTACGATGTTTGCTCAAAAAAAAGTTTTACTATGTTTGATTGTAAAATTGTTTTAAGGATCAAAATAAACTAGGGGTAAGCGGTAGAACAAAAACTTAAATTATTATATTTCACTAAACTAAAATATAATTTTCTGTCTCAAATATAAGTTATCTAAAATACTAAAATAATTTGTTATCTATCGAAAATTGTATACTACAAAAAATTATTCAATAACATAATAGTTTATTATCATAAATATTAAATAGAAAATAATACCTTATAAGTATTGTAGTATATACTGTTTTATTTTTTTACAAGTGTTACATATACTGTTAATTAGAGAGTAAAATAAAATAAGACAGAGAAAATTTAACTGACTGCCTAACTACATGTTCTCTTGAAAAATCATAATCCAGATCTCGTGTTAAACTGGTAGCTTCCAAAACGTGTGAGCCTTCTCTATGCATAAAATGATGTACAAGAACTACTTTAGAGGTGTTGAAGACAAGCTGAACATAATTCTTTCTAGGAGCCACAGTAATTGTGGATTTATTATTATTAATGTCCTCCTATTTATGGACCCGTGAACAGCAATCTATACTGTATTTAATTTGTTTTTTTGCTCAACTATGGAAAATTAATTAAAAATGTTGAGTCTTTCACACGTCACCCTTCACTACCATAGATATCAATCCAAATCCACCAAGCCCTCTAAACTGCATATAATTTATTGCACGAGAAAATATTTGCAATATTTTGTTTCGCTAAAAAGGAAAATTATTTTTGACAAAATCCCAAAAGGGAAGTTGGGAGATAAGCAAGTTGAATCATTAATCTTCTTTTTCATAAGATAATTAAATAATAATCATAAAGGACACGTGTCAATGGTGTCCAAGAATTTTTAGGATTTTCAATAGAGTGAGTCACATTTGGATTTTTTTCATCATCCACATATTCTGCATTTATAGATCTACATTGTTAGATAAAGAATAGATAACACTTATTTTAAAATAAATTTTAAAGTTGATCGAATGAGCAATAAAAAATTAGCTCGGTTAGTAGGGATATCATATATTATTACATTGGATTGGAATATGAAACATTTACTTATTTATCTTTAAAAAATGAAATTCTAACCAATAAACTTTTTAACAAAAAAAAAATTAGTCTTTGTCTTTAAATTTTAACTCAACCAACAATATCAATATTATTAAGCTACACAAGATCTCACAGCTGTGTACGTGCAAATTTTAGTCACTTCGTTTACAATCCAAAAAATTATTCATCCTTTTTTATATGAATAAAGTGGAGAATATTAGTCATCCAATCTTTATTTAAATATAATTTTAAAGTTGATTTAGTAGAATTATAATTAGTTGGTGAGAAAAGTCAAGTTGAATTACCAACTACGGTTTTCGTAACAAAATACAGAACTCGTGGAGAAAAAAATAGCCACTTCTAAATCATTTAATATACTAATAATTTTTTTATAAAAGTGTTTTTAGCTAATTAGCTATAATGAAGAAAAAGAGTTTAATTTTAATACATTGTAATGTAACAAAATTATATTGTCAACAAATTAAAACTAATCATATTTTTTGAGGGGAAAGATAAATACTTTTTATGATTTTTATTATTACAATTAATTGACAACTTAAGATATTTTTATTTTGTTACCAACAATAAATTGGTCTATGTGGTAAAGAATTTGGGCTCTTTAATTAGATGGTCAAAGGTTTGATCATTGACTCCTACGCATGAAAAAAATATGATTGGAATACGAGAACTCACTTTGTGTGTCCTCTAGACTCTTCAACAAAGATTAGTCACCATTAAACGACAGTGGAAACTAAGTACCGATAACATAGGAACCGATATATATATA
>Ga0315914_1005715_pt1 | contig 17983 bp, 7 predicted proteins | sample MpolenodulesMG_FD_203920 | JGI IMG/M metagenome (GOLD analysis project Ga0315914, IMG submission 203920) | Medicago polymorpha root nodule microbial communities from Los Angeles, California, United States - elongated nodules | ecosystem: Host-associated > Plants > Roots > Nodule | place: USA...
CTCTTTCTTGTGACGTTTATTGCTACTTCATTATGTACTAGAAATTTTGCCGATTTATTTCTCAAAATTTTGAGAAAAAAATCTCAATAAATATTACTATTTGTGGAATCCTTAACATATGCTCTAAAGGCACATGTTAGCATAACTCTTAGTTTTATCTATATATATAAGTTAGAGATGGCAAAGCGGGTCTGCCGGTCCCATTTAGGTATGCCATGTTTAAGCCTGTAAAAGTGGAACGATACGGGCGAGCTAATTTAGACGGTCGAGTCCAAAGTTTCACTCCTCCCCCCTCTTAATGGCGGGCCGATGAATTGACAACAAGTATATTTGTGTTAAAGATAAGCTTATAAAACATATTTATGTTATGATGAATTGTTCGGGAACTCCACTTTAAATTTGACACATTGAACTAAAAAAATAGATAGTTGGTTGACGAGTTGGCGGGTCGGCCCACCCCATCCTTGTCTGACCCCGTTTTTTCATCGAGCTAAGTGGGGCAGGCCAATTAGAGGTAACGAGTTCAAAACTTCAGTCATGTCCGACAAAAATAACGGACTAAACAAGTCGACCCGCAGATTGGATTACATTATCATTTTGTAATTTTGATATTTTCAAGACTATATTGACACACCAATCAAAAATTTAGGAACCAAAGTAAATGTTAATGATGAATTTACTTATGAACAATTATCTATGTCAAACCTCAAACAATGGTTTAAATTGGATCCGGATTTGGTGCTTAAAAAAACACGGTTTTACATTGTAATCAATCACAGCCGTTGATATGACATCGAACAGTCCAAATTACACATCAGCTTTATGATCTTGACCATTGGATTAAATCGGACGGTCCTGATCTGTTACTGCGTCCTGCTGTAACAACAGGAAATCCAAGTTCGTTTAAAATTTAAATGGTATATGATTTGAGCCCTTAATTATGTGGTGAGAGGTTCGATGCTTGTCTTATGCATACCACATTGGTTAAGAGGTGATAATCTGTTTTGTGTGTCTCACATGTTCCCCAATAAAAACTAGTCATTGTTAAATGATGATGGAAACATTATGGTAGTACATGAGGAGTGCATATTACAATTCGATTATCACCTCCTTTAAAAACTAGTCATTGAAAAATTTCACTCAAACTCCTCCTTTAAAAAAAAAAATTACAGCAAAGTTTGTTAAGGCAGCGCTTTGGCTCCGTTTGGCCTAGCTTTGTTTTGGCATTAAAGCTACTTTAGTACTAATGGTAAAATTAAGTCCGTTGGTTATTTTTTTTAGTGTAAGAGCTAAATGCTTTTTTTTTTCCTTCATAAAAGCTCTAGCTGATTTTTTTTTATTATAATTCTTTTTTTTCAAAGAAATTGCATTCGTGAAGGACTTTTTTTTTGTTACAAATTCATGAAGGACTTGATAGTCTTAAACTTTATTGAACGCATTAACAAATTATATAAATATTTGGTCGATAGTCGAAAAGACAATGATCATTAGCAATTTACACATAAGTGAAAGGATTGGAGTTTAAATCTCAATCATAACGTCCGACTTAACAATTTTAATATTTTTACCCGTTGAGATAAATAATTAAATTCAAAATTACTTTGTACATAAAACGAGTTCATATTAACAACATGAATAGTGTATTTTGTCAAACGGTATCTAAATTCAGAATTTCACATGTACAAAATTCTAAACAAGAAATACTCCTACATTGTCAAAGCTCAAATCACGAAAAATGAAGAGTTTAGACAAGATTATAGTCAAGTCGTGATTAGGGCTTAGAAGTTGACATCTAAAAGTGGATTATTTAACCATTCATATGTTAAAGACAAAGCTTTAATGCAGCTTTGCTTTCCTTATATTTTATGATCAATTAACAACTTTGATTCCTCATTTTGTATTCCACAATTTTTGTTGCTTTATATCTAAATTTCATAACTTTGGTCCTCTATCTTCCTCAAAAAAAATATATTTTGGTCCTCTATCAAACTTGTCATCCAATTTTTAACAGAAATGATGATGTGGCAGTAGATTAATGTTGTGGCGTTTATTTGGCTTACAAGTGGTATATACCAAATTCAATTACCACAACCAACTCCATTACCACCACGACCCCTTCCTTTATTAGGATATGACCTTGTCAAAACTTAATTTTAAAATTTATAGGCTTGATTTACTCAATAAGAACTTTTACTTTAATGATCAATGAATTGAAAAAGTTAATGTTCGTAACAAATTGTTAGTTATTCTCCATGATCTCATCGTATACAAACATGTGTCTCATTTCATCAAGTTCTGACTGTGGGCATGAATTTCAAAAGTCCCATTTTGTCATGTTTTCTAAAAGGGCTGCTGTTGATCTTATATTCAACTTAAATCAATGTTTTCACACACTCTATTCAATAAAACTAATTATATCCCAGTAATGAAAAAAAACATCTTTTGATGTTTTATAAGTTTCATTAATACGGCGTTGAAAACATGTAATAAATTATACTATAACAGATTTCGTTTTCAAATGTTGGAATCAAAATTCAACATCCACCAATGCCATATTTAATTAACTATGCTTATATATATAATTTGATTACATTATATATATATTCTAGCTAGCTCCTTTATAAAGCAGTGATATAATTTGTTTGTCTCATTTAGGAGAAGTGAAATAAAGCAGCTATGTCATATTATCATAGTTTCTGTTTAAATTCAGGTTTGGTTATTTTTGTTGTAGCATTGCTAGTTGTTTCAAGAGTTGAGTGCATTAGAGTTAGAGACTTCAAAAGCTTATTTGAAAATCAATTACCAAAAGGGCCAGTTCCACCATCTGCACCTTCCCAATGCCACAATAAGCTTAGCCCTTTCAAAGATAACAAAGTTTCATCTCCAGATGATTACTTTATTGCTTGTCCATAGCATGTGAATGAAGATATATCATGTATATGGATCTAGTTTCATTCTTTTTTCGGTAAATCGGGTATCTTCTACACATAACTACAAAAACTACTTCATAAATCAAGGTATGACTACAACGAATGACAAAACTCTTTCTTCTCAAGAGTTTTAATGTTGCTGCATATCCAAAGCTGAATTGGAAGAGAAGACCTGTAATATAGTTAAGAGAGACGACCTTTGGTTAAGTTAGAAGAGACGAAGATTATTTCATACAACTGTTATTTTGTAATTGTCATTCTTTTTGTGTCTTGGATCCTACAATTTATGTGGACAAAATCAGCTTAAGCATATGTTAGTTTTAAGTTTCAATAAGTTATTTTCTTTGTTTAGTGATTATACATACATGTTCATCAAACTATGAATTTATTTTGTTAGTTTCATCTTTCACTCAACGAGCCAACATTTTGTTTTGTTACCTAGCTAGAATTGGTTTATTAATCTGTCAGCTTGAGCCTTTTCTTCTGATTTCTGGTCTTCATTTTGTTTCTTCCAAGATTAAGGATCCCTATGTATAAGAGCAAGTTTAAAGTGGTTATTAAATAATAGTATGAATTTTTAAGAGATTTTTATGTGATACAAAAACTAGTTTCTGTTTTTTAAAATAGTGAAAATCATTTTTTGTTGCTCATCTATGCTCATTAAAATTCATTTTTTTTCCGATATATTAGTTTAGATAAGTTGGGTTTTGAAAATTCATCAATGTCAAAGCAGATCTTAAGACTAAATAAGTGTTTGTAGAGATATTTACAAATTATTCACTAAAAAAGTCATCACGTTAACAACAAAAGAAAGTTGAGTTCATGTTCTTGTAGAGTATGAGTCGACTTTTTATGAAAGAAACTAACTTTCATTGAGGGTAAATAATATCAAACATTAAACTTTATAGCCTTGTTGATTAAATTAAAGTCGTAACTTTGAACTGTGTGCAAAAAGTTTGGCATGTAATGAAACTTCAAAGTTGAGAGGTACAGGGGAAGCAATGTGTGCTGAATTTGAATTTGAAGTTATAACATGGGGTGCGAAATGAATATGCCTCTCAGATATTGTACACACTTTGAAGAATTTTAAATCATCAAACTTTAAAGTTTTATTGAATCCAATTTATAATCATTAAAACTCACGCACACGGCACACAGATGGAACGAAGAACATAACATTGATGAGCATATTCTGAAATAGTGTTTAAAACCAATGTGGCTACCTAGCACATAAATTATACAAGAACCACAATACAGATATAAATGATTCAGCAGTTATTTCCATATAAACAAAACATTTGTTTTTCATGTGGAACAAAACAAAGCATTAAAATCACAGTATGTTCTTCCTTAGAATGTGGTATAAATAAAACTTAAAAATGATACAATTTTCACTCCTATGAACCTAACAAAATAAATAACAGAATTAAGCTATATCAAACCCTGAAACTTTTTTTTTAAGAAGCTAAATTAATCTATCCAAATTAACACCGAAGAAAATCGAACGTGAGACCTTAAGGGCACTCCCAAATCCCGAGCCTAAGCTACCAAACACTAAACTTAAACTAATCAGTTGATCTTTTTATCCATATTCTTCACAAGCTGACCCATTTGAAACCTCCAATAAAAGAAATAAGCCAATCCAAATCCAACCATAACATAAATCCAAATATTCTCATCTTCACTCTCTTTAGGTGATCTAACCTCCTCAATTCTAAAACTCTCCCTCCCTAAACTCCCCAAAACACCTTCCTTAAAATAACCATACAACACATACATCCTATCCCTCTCCCTTGCAACAACAGAAGTAGGGTACCCTTCATCACCAAGGTCAATTTTGTCATAAACCACACCCTCACTCCATCCATTGTTACTTTTCAACATCCATAATTTCTTTGCTTCTGGTGAAACCACCAAAACGACACCGTCACTTCTCAAAACGACACCATCAGGACAAGACATGAGATCTTCGTTAAGAAGAACATGTCTTACTGTTCCGTCATCAGCATCAACCTTGAAAATCTTCCCTGTATTGGATTGTGTCACCAAAAGATAACCATTGTTAACGTAAGTAATACCGTTTAATCCACAGAAATTACACAGTGAATCGCGGTCCACGGGATTTTCCGTGAACCTTACTGATTTCGAAAAGATTGAAGGTTCTCCTTGAATATTGACTTTCCAGATGAAATTTCCGATTGAGTTTGTGACATAAGCGTTTCCTTTGAAATCAACGGCAACATCGTTAGCGAGAGCAGGTTGATCATCGGATGGGAGAAGAGAGAGAAAGAGACGGTTGCCGGTGTTAAGATCGTAGGCGGCTAGAGCGTTATAAAGAGGGAGAGGGTGAACAGCGTGGATTACAGCAAGGACACGGTTGTGAACGGAATCAACTGTGATGCCTAAAACAGTGACGTTTTCGGGAAGAGAAGTGTCGGAGATTAGAGTTTGAACGATGCCGGCATCTGAGATGGATGAGATTGTGCGATGGTTAAGGGATCCGGTGAGGAAGTGTTGATTTATTGAATCCCAAGCGAGGGATTCTGGATAGAGGTTTTGTGATCGGAAATTGATGAGGTGGGGAGTTCCGGCGAGGGATATAGTGATTTGGAAGAGAAGGAAGAGGGTGAAGAGAAGGGAGTGTTTGATTGACATCGTGAAAGTGTTTGGATTTGAAACTATGTTCGACTGTTGGATGTTGTTTTATTACTTAAAGAAAATTTATGCTTAAGATATATTTTTGTTACTTTATCTTAATGAAAATTCGTTTTAATATAGTTTTGTTACTTTATTTTACTGAAAATTCGTTTTAATATAGTTTTTTAATCCTTATTTTTATTTGTTTTGAATTAAGTAGACATAACAACAAAATATATACATTTCCTTTAAAAAAAACCTATGCATTTACTAAAAAAAAACTATACACTAGACTTTTGACCCGTAGAAGTTAATCAAATCAGTCGCAAAAATGTAAACATATATAGTTAATAAAAGTTTTTTAACAATTTAAAAATATGTTCCCTTCTTAGACAACAATAGCAACAAAATGAAATGGTAGCATACATAACAAAAAGGTTTGAACATTGAACATCAAAATACATTACAAAAGACTTCGTGATAAACAACATTTGAGGTCGTATTAATGTTCTCTCCATCTCCATCAACAATTAGTATTTTCAAACCTTGTTCTGAAGTGACTCTAGAAATTACAACGTACAACTGACCATGCAAGAACACATAACTCGGCAAATAAATTCCAACATTTTTAAGTGATTGCCCTTGACTCTTGTTGATTGTCATAGCAAATGAAACAGATATTGGAAATTGTCTTCTTTGAAATTTAAAAGGAATTTTAACATCAGACGGTGAAAGAGATAACCTGGGTATGAAAACTTTTTCGCCGATGTTACTTTCAGATATAACCTTTGCTTCAAGCACAAATTTTCTCATTTTGGTTATGATTAACCTTGTTCCATTACATAATCCTAATTTTAGATCAATATTTCTCAAAAGCATAATTGGAACTCCAATCTTCAATCTTATCTTCTGATGTGGGAGTCCTGAAGCATTTATTGTGTTGAGAAATTCTAGAGTGTGGACATCATCAATAACATCACAATTTCCATTCTATGTCAATGGAGTATCATAGCTCAAATATGTCTTCTCTTCACCGGACATCAAATCTAACATGTAATCGTTGATCTGAAATTTCGATTGCCATCAATATTTTTCGCGAATCATTAAGTTCCATCAATATTTTTTGCAAATCATTAAATTGCACTCGTAGAAATTAATTGAATTTTCGCATATCATTAAGTCTTAACCTGAAGTTTTGATTGCCATCAATATTTTTTTAACCATTTGATATCCTTATTTGAAATGTCCTTTATAGCATGATTTTCGTGATCTATACAACATTTTTTGTTGAATGCTAGTTAAAACTAAAAGTGTATTATTCAAACGAAGAAACATTTTAGAACCATTATTTTGGCTCCATGAAGGATTATGGTACAATATTAATTGTTGGTAAACAATTATCCATAAATTACATTTAAGCTCAATAGTCAAACGAAGAAACATTTTAAAACCATAAATTGCATTAAATATAAAAGAGAACACATTGAATTGGAAATATATTACTTTTTATTGCATTGAAATTAAAAGAGAGCACATTAAACTGGAAAGATAAACCATAAATTGCATTAAAATGTAAAGAAAATTCAAAAACATCAAAATGGATCTAAAAACATAAATCCTAAAAACTACACTCCATCAATTGCACTGCAGACATCAAACTCTCACGACAGCTGGGCGCTTGACTTGGATCTAATGGAGGTGAAAAAGATCAAAGATTCAAATAAATTAGTGCAGGTTGAAAAATATATATGGAACAAAACATAAGAGATCAAGAAAGAAGATGAAACATGGTTAGCTTTTGCGGTGTTATTTGTACCCTTCAAGCAGTGCAAGGCTAAGAGAGTTTGTGCATCACTTTCCATTGTTAAGTCTAAACTGTTTTGACGTAAAAATGATGACAGGGGAGGATGATGGGAATGCATTCGTTAATATACATTAAAGGTTATGGGATCTACGACTGAGATGTAGGGGTGGTTGACTCAAATCCTGAAACATTAATACATGAAAGGTTATGAGATCTACGGCTGAGATGAAGGAGGTGGTTGACTGAGTTGATTAGCATTAATTACGTATTAGAGAGGGAAAAAGAGGATGATTAACACTGTTTTCAATTGTCATTACGACATTTCTGTATGAGAGATAAAGTGAGGAGTTTGAATCAACGGATGTCATTAAGTGTGTAGTTGGGAGATTAGATTAGCAATAATTACATGCTTAGGAGATGCAAGAGATTAGGGAAAACATGCTAGCTCATCAAGTCTAACTTTTATAATAAAGGATGTTAAGAATATCTTTTTATCTGTATTAATCAGTTATTACTGATGGGCAAAAGTTTTGTTCGTAATATATATAACGACATTGAGAGAAGAATGCATGGTAAAATCTGAAAAGGTCTGCTTAAATTAAAATAGCGTCCATAATAAGGCAAAATGATGCTTCATTACAGTGATAGTCCAGAACTGAAGCATCATAGTTTTTGATCGACAAAATGAAAAGAAAGCATAAAAGATGAAGCACACGACACTCCACAAAAATGGTATGCAAAAGGAAAAAAACAGCAAGGAAAAATATTAAAATAAACTGGCAAATTCCATCAGCAATAAACCATCCGCAACCTCCAATCCTAACCAGCAATGACAGTTAAATAGATTGTATCATTCTCTCCAGCCATTGACACACCAAGTCTGATCTTAAGCCCTTCACGAAGCCTGCGAGCATCCACAAAACGCTTCCACTGCCCACCAATCATGGTGTGTTGGTATGGAGTAGAGCCAAAAATCAACACGCAATCCCAGCCATTTCCGCAATCATCCACCAACTTGATAGAAGTAGTTCTGATATCCATCATCTTCACAACTTCTCCTTCATAAATCAGCACCTAACACGGAAAATAAATTAACATGTCAACAACCTAACAAAAAAAGACATGTGCTGTTCAATATAAACATGCTCACAACATACATTTTCCATACCAAAAAGCCCTTGGCTACATCAAATTCTGTTAACTTCTTCACAAACTCTATCTAAAAGTTGTTGACATCATGATAATAAGAAATCAAAGGAGTGAAAGGGGGAAGATTAGGATCAAAAGTTGTCTGGACATTTGTTTTGTCAATCATAAAATGCATAGGAGGATCAAATACAGGAGGCTTAATAACTTTGCCAAACCTATCCTTCAACACGATCACGAACTTCATTTGATCCACAAATATGAGAGAAACCCAAGCACCCAAGCTGATACCATAAAAATCACGCAAGGATTTCCATCCCATGGGGAAAAACACAGACCCGTTAATTCCTTCCACCAACACCTCGAACTGATTGCTCTTTGCATCAATCAAAGTCGCAAATCGTTGAACTTGGTCCCAAAAGTTGTTCGTGATCATGTTAGGTAGCATAACAGCTCCTTGATTCAACAACAAAAACGATTAGAATCATTACATAAACAACATTAAACAACAAAAAAAATGAAACATGTCAGACAAAATCATCTTCACCTCTTCAACATCATACTCGACCATGTATGTCCTAAACTTCACACAAAACTTATTGACAACCCTTTCAAAGGATGAAGCAGGATTATTGAGCAAAGGACCTGCAACAACATAAAGCTTTAAAAAATAGGAAAAGATATTGAAAACAGACGTCGTAACTGTGAGAAAAAAATAATGATATCACCTGCCAAGCAGTGATAGGACAACATAGTTTCAATACCATGACCTTCCATTGCCTGAATCAATGATTGAATAATGGAAGAGATTGAATTTTTTTAAGTCGTATCTTTGTGAGAAAAATTAACCGTATCACCTGAATCAAGAGGCTGAATTTTTGTTTACTTCCTTGGCCGCATATTTATGGTAGGAAGAGATTGAGTTTTATGCTTTGTGATGATTTTGTTTGGAAAAAAGTCAAATGATTCTGATAACTAATGGTGCAGGAGTGAATCAATGACGCATGATTTAATGATAATAAAATGATTTTAAGCCTAGACCGCATATTTATGGTAAGGAGAGATAGAGTTTTATGCTTTGTGAGGATTTTGTTTGGAAAAAAGTCAAATGATTCTAATAACTAATGACGCATGAGTGAATCAATGGCGCTGAAGCTTTAATCTTCATAGGAAGCTTTAATCATGCACAAGAGTGAATCAATTGCGTGTTAAAGGGATGAGGAAGTCAAGGGTGTAAATTAAATGCAGTAGAATAAATTCAGATCGGCTGATTAGGAAATGCACTCAATCTTTCTAAATCAAGATTGTTTGTATTAACTTTGTTTGTTGGTGCTGAACTACCATTCAAATTTGAAATGAATTGCTTTAAACCATTTAATGAATGACAAACAATTTGAAATGAAATGAATTTATTGCGTGTTAAAGGGATGATAAAGTCAAAGGTGTGAATTAATTGCGTTGGAATGAGAGGGAAAAAGCTAGGTTAAAATTAGGGTTAGGGATTGCTTGACCAGACAAGCTTTAGAAAGAAAGATGTGGATATTCGTCCAAACTCAATCTAATTTTTAACGGAAAAAAAATTCTATTTTGACTGAGTTTAAGTTTGAGTTTGGATTTTCATTTTCACTGTTTTCAAGAGATGTGAAGGAACGGAAAATAAAGACACTAGAACCCACCCTAAACTCATCTCGTTTATCTAAAACTATATAATTACTCTTCTTTTACTTAGAAACCCTCCAAACCCTTTTTTTTTTTTTTGTGAATCTTTGCCTCTCATCCTTTCTCATTGTTCCACTATTCCGCCTCTCTATCTCCCTTCTACATTGCGCCTCCATCTCATTCTTTCTCAGTGATGGACTGCTCTCTCTTTCACGAAATCTCCATTGGCTCCACCGTCGCAAGGAAGTCATCACCACCTTCTTGAAATCTTAATTGTTTTTCTTATCTTTATCTTTATATTTATATTTATTATATTAAATGTTAAATAGTGTTGCAAGTAACCCTAATTAACCCTACTCCCGCCCTTTTTGATTAGCTTAAAAAATCTTTATGAAAAAAGTGCTTGCAAGGAGTTGAACCTGGGTGCATAGGGTAACCCCTCACAATTTTGTTTAAGGTATTTATACAAATATTTGTTAAAAGATATAATTGAAATAATTTTTTTTGTTTAAACGTATTTATTCAAAACAAAACAAAAAAAAGTAAAAGGTATAATTTAAATAAAAAAGACCGTCCAAAATCTTCTCAAAATCCCTCATTCTCTTTATATATAGTATAGATAAATTAGGATAGTTGTCAATGAATTTTGACACCTGATTCATCCATAAAATATATTCAAATTGCAATGAATACTTAAAATTTGTTACAAAAGTTGTTTAAATTTAATTGTACAAAAATTATTTCTTTTTATTCTTTTTAATGAATTAGAAGAACTTTGGTTAAATTTTACTTACGTTATGGTTGAACTCTAGAATACTAAGACATATTTCCCTAGGAGCCGGAAGAATAAAATAAAAATAAAAATAAAAATAAAAATAGATATCATTTTCATATGGGAGTCTATTATGAAAGGTTAGGTACTAAGACTGTCTCGTGAACCACGATAATTGTTCCATCAAAATTATGCAAGCGAGCTGCGAATGTTTGGTCTAGCATTATTCTTATATATATATATATTTTTTTGACAAAGCATCATTTTCATATTCAATAAGCAATCTAAAAATGTTGTAACCAAAAAAAAAAAGCAATCTAAAAATGTCAATTTATATCCGTCAAAAGAAATGTCAGCTTAATATAAACAGCTCAATTTTAATTGTGATGTTCCGATTAATAGATAGTATGTTTCATAAATTTCAATCAATTTTGTCAAATAAATAAATAAATTTCAATCAATTATTTGTTTGATTTCATCAGACGGTATTATAATATAAACTTGCTTGTGGTTGTGGGTGGAGGAGCACTTGAACTATTAATTTTAGTCAAGTCATCACAATTAATTATTTTTTGTTGATAAAAATCATAATTAGTCTTCTATTTAAGGGAATGTATTTCCACCTTATGAGTAATCTACATTACTAGAAACATTAGAGAGCATAAACATGGCTTTAAGTGGGAAAGTGGAGGCTGAAATAGAGATTCAAGCACCTACTGCTAAGTTCTATAATATGTTTAGAAAGCAACTTCGTCATATTCCTAATATCTCTACAGAAATAGTGCATGAAGGTGATTGGGAAAATGTTGGTTCTGTTAAACACTGGGAATGTACATTAGGTAATCAAATTTTTATGTTTCATAATTTTTTATTTTTTATTATCAAAGGTAGTATGTATGAACAAGGTTGTCTTTGAGCTTTTAGATGTTATGTGCAAACTTAGTAGATGATGCCCTTAATGATCATTTGAAAAATAATATCACAAATTATGATTTGTTTACGAAAATTTGCAAGTGATATTTTCACGATAAAGATTCTTTAAACATTATCATTTATCAATACAAAATTATTTAATTTATCTCGTAACATAATAAATCGTACATAAAATTTTAACAATTTTAATTTATCAAAACTTTCCTCAACAAAAATAACTGGAATAGTGGGAGGTATGGTATAAGATTGGGTTGGTGGATAGGGTGAGGTGATAAGGTGGTCTTGAGTTCGATTATCACCCGCAACAAATACACACAAATTAACGATTAACATTTTAATATTGATGGTTTGAAAATAAACATGAATTGTAATTTATGTTGTGTTAAGCATGCTTTACGAAAACAATTATGAAGATCAAATAAGTTTTAAGATGTTTGTAACCTAATTTCAAGTCATTTTCAATACTCTCTAAAAATACCAAAAAATGGTGACACACATTCAATATTTTTAAAAGTAGGGTCATGATAACTTATGTCTTAAAATTTTTATTTTTTTGAGAGAAAGTTAAGAATCTAAAAAAGGAATTAAAACATAAGTTTTGTATTAAAAAATAAGTTTTTAAACTTTCAAACATTGAATGCACGATTTTCAAAATTAAGTTTCTACGTTTGATTTCTAAATTTGTATCTTGAAGACATAAGTTAACATTTCCCTTAAAAGTATAGTGACCAAAATGCTTTACGAAAGCAATTATATAAAGACTAAAAACCCGTTATTAAAAGTAGAGTGACCAAATTCCTTCAAAAAAGTAGACTGACCAAATATTTTATATTTTTTTAAAAAAAGTATGGGACTAAAAATGTATTTAAGCTTATGATCTCAATACCAGGGCACATTCAATATCCACTATATTATAAATTATTTTAACACTAAAAATAATATTTGGAAATTCAAATTCCTTATATTCATCTTGCAGTTTTTTTAATAATAAAATCGGAGAATGAGCAATTATTCTTAATAATGGGGACACTAGTTAAGGGACATTTTACGATTGTCTCATATGTAATTTAAACTCTATATTTTATAATTACAAAGTTAAACTTTACCATTCATGAACTGACCCCCTCATAGACATTCTTCAAACACTTAAATATTGAATTTTTACTAATTGAACTCCATATGTTTCTATTATCCATTTGTTGGGGTGCCCCACAAAATATAGTGTTATTTGCCGTTTAAACAAATAATACTTGGATGACATTGTGGTTGGTGACATTAGTGATATTGGCCAACCACAATGTCACATGTGTACAAAGAAATAAAAAAAATATTGTGAAAGAGAAAGAAGAAAGACACTTGTGACATTGTGGTTGGTCAATGCCACCAACCACAATGTCACCCAAGTGTTATCTCTTAAACATGCTCACAGTCGTCACTATATATAAATGGACATACCGTCATACCCTCCTTAAAAAATAAAAAGTAAATGAATGAATGAACGCACCCAACACTCTTTTGTTAATGTCCTTTGCTAGTAATATAATCCTTCTTGATTTGATTATAATTAAACGCACATAAATTTTTCCTAATCCAAGATTTTAGCTAATCATTCATAGTATCATCTGTGAGAGTTAATACCACGACTCTTCTAAAAGTATTGAATTTGAATTTCAAAGTAATATATTTGAAAGGTAATTTAACTACTTAAAAATTAGATGTCTGATGAGTAAAACTGCAAGTGCACGATTCTACCGAAGTAGTAAAAAGAGAGTATCGTTTCAACAGGGAGTTGTTCAATTTAATTAACTTTTAGAAGATGATTAGAAGAAAGTTCAGTTGTAAAGATTGGATTTTTAACAGAAGAAAATATAAGTAAAAAGCGCCTTGCGATTATTGGTTCATCTTAATGACAAACCCTTCACAAACAAACCTTAAACCTAAACTTTATATTGGACCTACTTTATAAAGACAAATTTCTCTTAAGCGTATCAAAGCTTCTCTCGAAGTCATTGAGTGTGTTCCTCTAGCAACCACGCATATTCTAATGGTTGATTGCTATTAGAATCCTTGAAGAACGAAACATTATATGTCTCAAGGTTTGTTAGACTATTCTCATGTTTCGCAACCCTTGTCTAATTTCACTTGTTCCAATATCAAAACTCCGTTGTCGCTTTCTGAATTGATATTTGTGATGATGAATTAACAATTACTAACCCTCCGCTGTCGCTTTATGAGTTTGATAATTGTTAATTCATTATATAAATGGTGAAATTAGATTAGAAAGTAGATTTATATAAAATTATGGTTCGAGGCTTGGTTTGATTAGGATTAAGTCATTAGACTCATCCAACAATTCCAAGACAAGAAGAGTCTACTCACTTATGTTCATCATAGACATAGAAGGGAAGAAGAAGAACATAAATAAAAGAACAAGAAAATAAAAGAAAGAGCTTTTATTAAGAAAGACAATTGTCACTATTGAATTCCAAGAACAAAAGATGAATTGTTGTGATAGCTAGCTACTCTATTTATAGTTTACAATGACTTAAACCCTAAGAAATATAACACTAAAATGTTCCACAAGAAACCACGTGCTTTTAGGTCAGAAGTAAACTAATAGGTAGCTTGTCCGGGAAGCAAAAAGCAGCAAAAGTGGATCCTGAAGGTTGGCACGGCCGTGTGGCTGGTGGCATGGGCCGTGGCAAGTCTCTGACTTGAGGGAGACATATTTTTGTCTTCAATATTCGTATTTTAGGCACGAATCAGCTTCAAATCCCCTTTCTTTTGCTCCAAGACTCAATCTTTGGAATATTTGTTCCTGAAATTAAATAACTTGCAATTGAAGTAAAAGAGTCTTAAAAAGGAAATAAAATTAAATAAAATAAACTTAAATCTAAATAAAACAGACTCAAATATTATATTAAAAACACTAATTATTGACTCATCAATGTCCTATTGTTGACTCAATAATAAGTCTCATAAGAGACCTAAAGGTGCTAAGCACCAAAATACTTTTTGTTTTTTTACAAGGCCAGAGCAAAATGGCAGGTAAGGAATAAAGGACGTTTCAACTAAGTTGAAACCCCACTCTAAACCTACGCTTGTCAAATGTTCATATATATTATTAAAAAAAAGGATAAAAATACATAAAAACTGGGGGACATAAAACCTGACCCAGTGAACCCAAGTGTGTCAACCCTAATGAAAAATACAACCAAGAACAACAATACACTCAATTCTACCCTAGTCAACTCTAACAAACGATGCTTGCCAACACAAAAATACTTTAATTAGGGCACAAACTAGTGGACACAAAATCTATTTATGGTAGGTTAGCATTTTTTTTTCCTCTTCTAACTGTAATTATATTTCTCGTTGTCAATGTAATAAACAGGTAATTAAATGATAAGAATTATATGAACTTGCTCAATGAGAATAAAATAGATATTAAGTTTTAAAATCAATATTATTTGAATTTTACTTATATTTGTTTGGGCATATTTGTTTAAAAAAATGGAGAAGAAGAAAATACATTATTAATAGAAGTGACACTAATTATCATTTTACAATTGTTTCAAAAGGGAAATTAAACTTTGTCCTTTGAGGTTACAAAATCAAACTATTATCATTGAACTAACACCGCATGATTATATTTACTTGTATTTTTTTGAATGATTTTTACTCAAACTTTAGAGCATCACTTATAGTTTGAATCATCGCAAATTAGATTAGTCGTTAATTTTGATGTTTCTTACACTTAGATAGAAAATTAAACATGTTTTTATGTGTCTCTTTTTTTGATAGTCAACTCAGCTGTTTATTTGTCTCTAACTTCTATTTATATATTTGTCTTGTCAATCAACTTTGATTGTAAATACGTGCGAATCCATGCAGAAGGAAAAAAAACAAAGTGCTAAAGAAAAAGTTGAGACTATAGATGATGACAATAAGGTAATTACATATAGCGTCTTTGATGGGGAAGTGGGTGAGAGTTACAAGAGTTTAAAGGTAACATTACAAGTGATTGATAAGGAATATGGTGGTCTTGTGAAATGGACTTTTGAGTATGAGAAACTAAAGGAGGATATTACAGGTCCATCTCCTGATTCATTCTTGGACTTGCTGCAAGGGTCACAAAAGATATTGATGCTCATCTTATCAAGGAATAACAATTACAAGATGAACAAAGATGAAGATGAAGTGTGTTTGGCTAGAGTGTTATTGCTTATAAAATAAACTTTGCTTTCAAAAAAAAATAAACTTTGTTGTGATGGATGTGTTTAGTATTGTGCGAGTAGACTTCTATTTTTGGAATTCGGATTCCCAACATTTCATTTTTGATTTTTTTTTTCTCATCACGAGTCACAAATATTTTTCTGTCAATAAGTGTTTGATTTAAATATTATCTTATTAATACTACTAATGTGTTTCTCCTTAAATGTTAGGGTTTGATCTTTATATATTTCTAGATACATTTATTATTACTAACGTAAAAAGAGGACTAAAGACCCCATTCTTAACTATTTGCAATGATATTTGTGTTAAAACGGCGATATGATGACATTTTTGCAATTATGAAACATTGTAAGCTGGTTTTCTAAATAACTCACTTATAACACCTTGAATGCGGTGGCATTAACACAATTAAGAATGAAATTATAGGAAATGTTAATGAGTGTCTTCAGACACTTTTTAAACATTTTAAATAGTAAGTTTTTAATAAAAAGTTGTGCATTGAATGCATTGGAAATTGTAATAGTTAACTTTTTAAAAGAATAATTACTAAATTTAGAATGCTTAAAGAGTGCCTCGGGGGCAATCGTTAACAAAACCCAATTTTAAAATATTGTTCCACCTTTTAAGACGAGTGTATACATAACCGGCTTCAATGGTACTACTTTAAGCACCAATGATTAAAAACCTATGAGACTTTTGGGGGAGTAACATTGGGTGTGATCCTCACATTGAACTAAAATCAACCACACAAAAGAGGATCGACATCACATCTTCGCCTAAAAATAAAACCTTAAGCATTTGTGACCAAATTGATCAAACCACTCCAAAATTCATTTGGAAAGCTTCTAACAACACCGACATCAACATGGTGGGTTGGCAAAATATAGCTAAGCCTAAGGTTTGGGGAAGACTTTGAATTCCTATAGCAGATATCAGTATCTCTCTCCATGACAAATAATTTGGCACATACTCAAGGTATCTGACAAATTGTGGGTTAATGTTCTTTTTAACAAATATATCTTTGGTGCTCCAAGGTCTAAAAAAACAATTGTAAATTGCTTACCACCTACTTTGTATTTTGTGTAAGTTTGGAACCAAGATAGAATTGACGATATCACCACTACTAGAAAAAGCAAAATTAGCGAGGGAAATTAGTGACGGAAAAAAATGAAATTCCTCACAAATTTTTTGGTCGCAAAATTTAGTGACGGAATTAGAGAGAGATTTCACGTTTTCCCTCACTAAATATCCCTCACTAATTTTTGTTTTTTTAGTAGTGCACGGTGCATCAATGATTTTTTTTAAACTATGATTATGTCAAATTTACCACAAATCCAAGCATACACTTATTTTTTCTGAAACCCAATATCTTGCAGACCATTACTTCAATTATTTTAATAATAGGTTTCTAATTTTAATCCTTTGGATAGATATGTAAAAGTACAATCGCGAAAGAGATGCTATTGCCCTTAAGTTCACTTTGAACGCAATATAGGTCATTCATTGGAGTGTGATTGCAAGAAGGAAGGTTGAGAAGGAACCACATACACTAGGCTTTGACATTTAATGCACTTAGATTATTTTTTATTTTATTTTTAGGTTATAGAACTCATTCCGTTTCTTTTTATAAGCACAAAGTTTCACCAATATTAAAAAAAGTGGGATGTAATTAAAGTATATATTTTAAGTGTAAATATTATAAAATTACCCTTTGTCAATAAATATATGGGAACTTCTACGGCACACTCATAAAATGAGGTGTACCGATACTCTTGCTTCATAATTTTATAAATTAACGATAATTTTTATGTAATAAATAGCTATTTGTCAATATTTATATTTTATAGAACATCATTTCATAAGAAA
>Ga0315914_1005716_pt1 | contig 17983 bp, 7 predicted proteins | sample MpolenodulesMG_FD_203920 | JGI IMG/M metagenome (GOLD analysis project Ga0315914, IMG submission 203920) | Medicago polymorpha root nodule microbial communities from Los Angeles, California, United States - elongated nodules | ecosystem: Host-associated > Plants > Roots > Nodule | place: USA...
GTGTGGCGGCTTCTGCGGGATCAACTACCTACGAAAGACAATTTGGTTCGGCGACGAGTCATTCCTACTACAGACACGGATTGTATTACAGGTTGTGGAGGGTTGGAAACTTCAGCACATTTGTTTTTACACTGTGACATATTCAGATCTCTATGGCACCACGTATGGTGTTGGTTGCATATTTCTTCGGTGTCCCCTGACAACATCCGGCAACATTTTATTCAATTCACTTCAATGGCGGGGCTGCCTCGGTTCACTCACACATTTATGAAAGTCATTTGGTGTGCTTCCGTTTGGGTCATTTGGAAGGAAAGGAACAAACGTCTATTCCAAAACATGGCCACTAGCCTTTTGGTTCTTGTTGAACATGTCAAATTACATTTTTTTTTATGGTTGAGATCGAAACAAGGCAACTTTGCATATAGTTATCATGAGTGGTGGCAAAATCCCACCTTGTGTATGGGCCTCCAATTGTAATTCGTTTATTTTCGGCGGTGGTTACTTGATGTAACTACCTTGTTCTTGTAAATACTTTGGTTGATTTGCCCTTTGCACATCTTGTGCAGGGTGAATCACTGTTGTTAATATATCTCATTTTAGTTTGTTAAAAAAAAAAACATTCGCTTTCATAATAATAATTCTTAACCATAAGAATGAGAAAAAGGCATATATATAGGAAGGAATAGTATATTATAAGGTTCCATAGATTTAGGAGGACTAATTTAACTTCTTAAAAAAAACAAAATGGTTCATAGCTGAATGGGTCATATGGGTGGGTGGCGTGGTTGTTGACTCATGTTGCGTCATTTCATTGACTCACATACATCATATATTCTTTCTTTCCCATAGAGCCACGAATATGGAAAAAAGCACTCAAGTCTTTATGCCGTGGCCAATGTGTTATGCGTTTGTGGTCCGTTTTAATTTAGAAAGACTAACAAATGCACTTTTAATTCCATTCTCCCATAATATCACGTTTGCAAACAAAACAAAATTAGGGTTACTCTATCAAGTGCCCTAATTACATACTTTTTTTTATGCAAAAATTACTACTTTTAATTCCTTACATAATATCTCTTTAAATACTTGTTATCATTTTGCGAAATATTACAACACAATCACACAAACACTAAAATAAACATAATTTCTTTTGAAGATGCTAAATTAACCCATCCAAATTGCCTCCATAGAGAATTGAATGTGAGACCTCGAGAAAGAGCACACTTTCAAGTCTCAAGTAAATATCATCAGACCAATCCAAGTAGGTTATAAAATAAACATAACTGAACAACAATTTGTTTAATGGAAAACAAGAACAATAACTAACAATCAATAGTGAAAAACATGAACATTGTACTCAACACAAGCATCCCCAGATTTGAAATCAATCCAATGAGTATTAGCTTGAGCATATCCTCTAGCAAATCTGAAAAGTCCACTACCACCAACAACAGGCATCTCCCTAACCAAATTAATGGCAGGATTCCTCCCTACGATAGTAAGAGTACTCCCATTATACTTTCCTTCAATGAAAGCAAAATTCATTGTCATAAGAAAACCTATTTCTTCTTGTGAAGCAGATGCATAGAACCCTTGAGCTCTTCCAACAAGTTTAGAACTCAGTTCTGGTCCTAAAGTTAAAGGGTTGTCAATCATGTTAACTAAACCAAAAGCAGTGGTTGAGTTTACTTTTGATGATGGTGGAACAATTGCAACCGAAGTTGGATTTTTTCCACTCAAGATGTCATGCCAATAGAATCTGAAATGACTTAGCTTTTCTTTCTTGTTTAAGCCTAACAACTTGCGATCTATTGGACGAACAAAATCGAAAGTGTCTTGTTTTTCTGATGAAGTTGAAGCAGTGAGTGTGTTGCAAGATATGAGAAGGAAGAAGAACAAAGTGAGGAAATGATGGGAAGGCATTGTGGTGGGGTTTGTGAGATTTTTGTTAAGATGATGAATGTGAAGAAAGTAAAGTAGTGGAAGAGAAAAGAATAATAATGGAGGTAAATGAATTGATGGTGAGGTGATGAGGGGTTTGTCTTGTTTATAAAGAGAACAAATATCAAAAAGCAAGTAAACAAAAAGGAACAAACAAATGGAGTAGAACGTTGGAAAAGTATTTTTCTTTATTTCATTCTTAAAATATCTAACTAATATATTTTTTGAGGGCCTAAAATTTTATCTTTTTAAAATGAATAAATGAGATGTTCACAGGTTCGAATCTCAACCCCTACATATATTATACAATATCTCTACCAACTGAATTAAACTGACGGGACAAATTTATAACCAATATAATAAAAAGAAGACAATTTTCGTCTTTAAATTAAATATCTTATTGATAAATGTACTAAGACATTTGTTAAAAAAAACAAAAAAAGTATGTACTCTATATTGAAAATATTTTTTAATCATTTAAAAAGTTGAATATATATTTTTTCACAATTTCTTAACAACTATTTTTATTTTAATTTCTTTAAAATATCTTAAAACCACTTTTAGTGTTTTCCTTATCTTAATAGTTAAATGATTTTTTTTATTTTTAAAATAACTTCTTTTGATCATTTACAGTTATAATAATTTATTCACCAAAGGTGTCAGTGAAATAACATTTATTTATTTTTAATTTTTATTACACATAATTTTGAATATTTATTTTTTTTGTGATAAAATGTAAAAAGAAAATAGTATGATTTTTTAAAATTAATTAGTATGATTCTTATAAGCACGTGTTGTTGGAAACATTTGTCCCCCGCACCACCGCCCGTCCCTCTCCTTTTCGACAGCCATTCAAGCATGTGTTGTTCCTTCCTCCGGCGTCCTTCTAGCCGGCGTGTTACAATGTTTTTGCTGGAATCGCAACTTCCACCGCGTCGGAAGATTTGGGTCTGTTTTGGCTTTTGAAACCCTTTCGGATTTGGGTGCTCAAATCTGTTTGGGTCGGTTCTTTTTGTTTGTTCTGGAACAGTTATCACTGTTGCGGTTGTTAGTCTTAAAAAATTGTCACTGCTTTTTTCTTGGATGTTGTGATAGTGGTTGGGTAGTTGATGTGTTAAAACCTGCAAGGGTCGGTTGGTTTTCGACGTGGTGGACTCATCCCTCGATCTGGGTTCACGCATAATGTTCATACGAAGTTGGTTGAGGTAAGCGTTTCTAATCGATGATTCTCTGATGTTCTAGATCTGTTGAGATCTGCAGGTTCAAAGGTTCGGGTCTGCTTCCACTCCGGTATCGATATGAGGGCCAGAAATGGTTGTTACTTTTCTGCCGTTCTCCACTTCCAGCTTTGAATAATTGGTTTGATGCTCGTCAACTATGCACCTCATTTTCGTGGTTATGTATCCTAGTCATTTGTACTCAAAAGTGTCGTTAATGCTTATTGTCGTTGTTGCAGGAAGTTGATGGTACGTGAGTCGACTTCGTATTGACGATCGATTCATTCGCCAAACTTTAGACCTGCTTGGTATTAATCCTTTGTTAGACATGTTCAGGGTTGGATCCACTTTGTGGATTTTTTTGATGTTTTGCCCACTAGGGTTGTTGACTGGGTCAGGTTTTATGTCTCCCCAATTTTTATGTAATTTTCCTTTTTTTTTAATAATATATATGAGCAATTGACAACAAATTAGAGTAGAGTTCCAACTTAGTTGGACACTATTTTTTTTTATGTCATTTTGTTCTTGACTTGTAAAAAAATAAACAATAAAATAAAGTTTTTTTTAATGAAATGATACTTTTAAAATATAAAATTTGATAAATAATTCATTATTTTATAAAAACGATCGTTTATTTATTGATTTAAAAGACAAATGTATCAATGAACTTTAATTTACAAGTCTATTGTAGAAGGCCTTTAAAAATATATTTTTGAAACCAAATTACAGTTGTTATTGGTGTATAATTTTCCTTCTCTTAATGGTTCTAGGCCTGAGTGGGGTGTGTGTGTGGCGTGGTTGTTGGTTCATGGTTGAATCATTTCATTGACTCGCATGCATGACTTTGCTTTCATTCTTTCCTACTGGACCAGAGAGACACAAACATGGAAACAGGTACTCAAGTACTCTTAAGTCTTTGTGCGTGTATAATGTGTTCTGCGTTTGTTGTCGGTTTTATTTTAGAAAGGTAAACAAATGCACTTCTATACTTCCATTCTTCCATTACATGGCCACGTTTAATGAACAAAATCTTAAAAAGTGTATTAAGAAGAACATTATATGGCCCTCCAATTATTAATTGATTTTTTAAGTGGGCTCAAATTTATACAATGTGCATATTACTTTCAAGTTATTATTTTCACTTTATATTTATGATTGTGAAAATAATTTTTGTTTATTTATGATGAGTATGTTTGTTTTCACTTAAATAAATGTCACTTTCATTTTTTAATATAAAAATATAGACTTTTCTTTACCAATTGTGTTCTTTATTTAATATTATATCCAATACTTTTAAAATATTATATTTTACTTTGCATTTATGATGATAAAAATATATCAATAGTTTTTTTTTTAAGAAAAAAATATATCAATAGTTAATAATGTTAGTCATGTCTTTTAACAATTTTATTGCTTTTTTAGTTTGATTATGAAAACCTTTGGAAAAAAGCATACCTCCTCTAGTCATTATTATAAACAAATATTTATTTTACATATTTATTTATCTTTTTACAAGATTTTACATATTTATTAAATAACTGATATATTTGAACAATAATAATCAGATATATTATCCAGAAGTCTTAACTCAACTGGTAAAATGCAGAAATTGTTAGGCCGGATATCATGACCGGGGTTCGAACCCGGTACCTCCACTTGCGTGTGTGACTTTATAATGACTTTGTCATTTCGTCTATCTACAAAATAAATCAGATATATTAATTATTTAATGAATTTTAAAAATGAATATATTTATTTATAATAATGATCGAAGGAAGTAGATTTCGTTGTCGAACCTTTATTGGGGCTTTCAATAACCTTTCCCACTGCACATAGTCTTATTCAATACACTAAATTTGACTATATTTTTTTTAGTTGAAATTTGAAACTTCATTCTGTGTTATAAAAGACTATTCAATACACTCTCTCTAATATTTATTATTTTATTGGTTTAAATCACTGTAGATCTATATTTAGAAATGAAATTTACACAAAGTTTTGGGACATGCATTAATTTTATTCAATAAAAAAAAGAGTATCAAAGTGTTACAAAAATAAATATCGATAGCATTCCTCTTATCGAAATATTTACTTCCATGCCACATACAAAAACAAATCCAACAATAAAGAAATTTTTATTCGAATATGAAAAAAATCTCTTCCACAAAACAAACAGAAATTTCAATAAGTCTCCGGAGTCTTTTGTTGACTAATGTACCGCACCCACCCATTTTGATTTAGGTAAAAAGTACACTTTTGTTAATTCATCGTTTCATACAACATCCTTATACTTATTTAATATCACATTGACTTTGTATATCACAACAACAAAAATGGTTTATTTTCCATTTAAGAAGTTTCTACCAGAATTTGAACTGTATTTTTTAGTTTTGCCGGATCACAATTACTATTTTAATTTTATTTATAGGTAAATGGCACCAAAGTGGATATGAAACCATTCGTCCTAGTTCCAATAAATTAAAAATACTTTAGTTTTCCACTATATATAATTGTAGTATTCAAGATGTGTCAAACACTAAAACTAAATATCTGTTTCAGCTGAAATTCAAATTTTAGTTTATGTTTTATTATTTATTTGAAACTAAAGGTGTTAATCTCCTCCAAATAGGTCATAAGTAGGTGCTCGGAAGCAATGTGTTTGACATTTTCAGTTAAAAAGTGGGTAGTTTGGTTGGTATATACCGATGAGTTTTAAGCATGATGACATATTCAAAACAAGAAAGCTAACATAATAATCAGTTTATTAATATTTGTCAATGGAAAAAAATTAACGAAATACATACATGATACATGTGTGTGTATATATTATTCTAGAAGAACTTCCTTCAAAAAAAATATATTCTAGAAGAACTATTTTTTTCGTGTACTTCTAGTTATAATATGTATATGCAGCAGGAAACAAACGACCTACAACGTGGGGAGGGAAAAATAATTAAAAATGAAAATGTGTTGCACAAAAAATAGTTTTTTTTTTCTTTCTTTCAGGAGGCCTAAATACAAAAAATAGTTTTGTCATAAGTTTGTTGACTATGAAGTCTAATAATCAATCATTCAGCAAAGAACCGTGAGAAAAGCACCAAGCATCATATACATGTAATGTGGAAGAAGTGTATTCATTAGTAGAATTAATATTAATATGCTCATTTAAATGTGAGAGTATTTTAAAGTTTTACCAAGTAAATATTTTTAAGAAGTGTGTGAAAATATTTTAAATTTTGTAAAAGATATATTAATTATATTGACTTAAATTTTAAAATAATAATAGAAATATTTCCGTGTTATTCGAAAACAATGAGTAGAGTATTTTATTGTAAAAAAAAAAATTGTAATTTTGAGTTAAAGTTTTTTATCCTTTCGAATATATAATTTGAATCTTGTAAAAGTTTTTTACGTCAAAGTGTTTTTCGATTAAAGTAGTGTAATTTCTGTTTTAAAACTTTTTAAATTATATAATATGAATCAAAATTGTTGATTTTTGACTAAAAAATTGATGTTTGTGTTTTAAAAAAAATTGTGGCACAATTTTGCCAACAATTTGGAGGTTTGTCACGGTAAAAATTGTGGCACGAATGGATAATGTAAAAGTTTTTTACGTCAAAGTGTTTTTCGATTAAAGTGGTGTAATTTTTGTTTTAAAACTTTTTAAATTGTATAATATGAATCAAAATTGTTGATTTTTGACTAAAAAATTGATGTTTGTGTTTCAAAAAAAATCGTGGCACGATTGGGAAATCGTGACACAATTTTGAGTCAACAATTTGGAGGTTTGTCACGGCAAAAATTGTGCACGAATGGATAAAATTGTGGCACGTTTTTGGATAACGTTTGGTATTGTACTGTGTACTAACGTGAAATCATGGCACGATTGGTGCAAACTGCGTCATGATTTGACAAGATCTGAAACACTATTTAAGCAATGTTTGACCTATTTGTTAAGTAAGGTTGGGGAATCTCATGGAAACCAAAGGAGGAAACTTTTAAGGTACATATATACTAAAGGATGAAGGTCTTTAGGTGAGATTCAAAGCTTGAAGATGTGAATCTTAAATAACCAAAAGCGGAGGGCTCTTGGGAAAGGGTTGGTGCCTTTTGAGGAGAGAATTATGGGGTCAGGAAACACATCAAAGGAGAGTCTTTGTGAGCATTTTGGCGAGTCTTGGGAGACCAAAAGGGAAGATCCTTAGGAAATCAAAGGCTAAAGGTTGGTTCTCTTTTGGGTGTAGATTCTAGAGTTGGGGTTGGGATCTTGGAGCGTGCTCCTCTTAAGGTCTTAGGTTCGAGATCTCTCTCTCCCCTGGAGTAGGTCATTGTTGGACCAAACTAGGTTAACAATTATTTGGCGTTGTTCTCTTTTCTCTACTCTCTTTATCTTGTTCATTCTTTTGTTCGATTGTAATTTTGTTTTACACTTGGTTGCTATACTAGATCTAGATATGTTGTTGTTGTTGTTGTTTGTGGTTATTTTGGTTAGTGGTTGAAATTGATACTTGCCCCATAAATCTAAATTTCATTGATGTAAGATTTGGAGTTATCAAATTCACAAAAAAAAAAACACACACACACACTTCAGATTATATAATCCAAAGCAACACTATGTATGAGTAACATTCAAAACTTCCCTCATTGAATAGCTACAATTTTTTTACCTAAGCTTCTCGAAATTAACCAAAATATGAACCACTACATATTATACCATTCTTGAAGTGAGGTCGGTATATTTCATCATATTTTAACCCTTTTAACCACTAAACAACAGATTGGTTTGCATTTGTTTGAGCATTTGTTCTTTGATTTGTTTTTTTTTTGTTAGTGTCTATTTCGGATTATATAACTCGAAACAAATTGTTTAGCAATTCAAATTACATAATCCAAAACAAGATCATATTGATTTGTCTTTGAATTTTGTTGATTTGTATGTATGACAATGATTGTTTTCAGATATAGATCCACACACAGATCGTGTTAGAGGCAACCAACTACCATGGATGGATTATTTAGGCGAGAGCGGAGAAAGCATGAATATGGGAAGATGAATATGAAAAAGGGCTGAGGACGGTGTGATGGATCTTGAACGTCTCAGATGCCATAGCATGACGATGCAGAGCCAGAGCATGAGGAGAAGGCACAAGAGTCTCAACATAAGAAGGATGAAGCAAATGAGCATGAGGATGTTTAAAATGATGAGAATGATAATATTCCATATGCTAACAAGAAGGCACCCATTTCTTGGATTCATATCAGGGTGGTCCATCAGACATATCAGTCCTCGACCTATCTGTGTAACAAACTGTCTCACATATATGAGATGAAGAAGTGAGAAATTTTTGTACTAACTTTTGTATATGTATTATTTTTGTACTACATTTTTGCACATTTTTGGTGTTGTAATTTAACCTAAAGTCATTGGAAATATCGTGCCACGATTGGTGATTATCGCGACACAATTTGGAGAGTGCCAAAGCAAATGATTTGAATTTCAGCATGATCGTGGCATGATGGAGCAGGGAGGTCGCACCATTAGGCCGCATCAGGGGCATAACTATTGGGATTTTGGTCACTGTCCAAATGGAGCAGGGAGGTCCAGTCTGACAGGGCTTAGACATGCTACCTGATAGGGTTTGTGTTTATTTGATTTGATTAGTATACTTTGCTTGTAATATTTTGTATGGTTTATATACGTTGTTATGAGTATTTTGGATATCAATTCTTATGCATGTTTAATATTTTGATTATAATTTGTTATGTACTTCATTATATTTTGTTTATAATCTGTTTTATGCGTGTTTCCCTAAAAAAAAATGTTTTATGCGTGTTGCATGCAAATCAGCGTAAGTTTGAAAGAAAGAAAAGTTTGTTCTCTTTCACAACCAAGGATCAATGCCACGATAGTAATCTATTATAGAAATTCAGATAGTAATCTATTATAGAAATCCTTTAAATTATATTGCAAGGCATGATATTAAGCATTTGAAACTTAGAACTAACTTGTGTTTACAACTTGTACCAAAAAGTACTTGTGTTTACAAGTAGTTCATGCTCAAGCTTCATCTCAAAGCATTTTATTTATCCTTCAAAGCTTGCTTGAAAAACATTATTAGAGTTCATACCAAAAAAAAACAGTATTAGATGAAAAGCAAGTCGTACTTAACTAGTGTATTAACAATTTCATTCATTCACTTCGAAACATATTAAGTTTTTTAAAAAATGAGGCGTGGATAGAAAGTGAAAGTGGCCTGATATTATAGTTAAGCCAACCCAGTTAAAAATCATTGGGCTTGGCCATCATTTCTGCTTATGATTTTATTCCCACCCCCATTGCCTCTCCTCTCCTGCACCCCTAAAAACCCTGAAAATGCTCTCCAATTTTCGGATTATATCATTTGAAATATATTAATCTATCATTATCTAAAAGGAAAAATTAGCCACGGTAGAACTGAGACTAACTGTATTTTTAGGATTTTGATATGTTAAGATTCTAAAATTTGAATAGAACAAGTAATTCATATTTTACGATCTTAACACCCTTTTACATTTTTCGAATTTCACTTGTCTAAAAAAAATTAAATTAAATTTTGATACAAAAGAGGTTCAAAACATATAGAGGTGTTCAAATCCTAAAACATTCATATAATATTCAATTTAGCTATGATTTAGTAAGAATCTCTGTTAAAATTGGATTTTGCATTCTTCTTAAAAAGAACACAATTTGCATGTATTGACCAATTGATAGATGTAAATTATAACACTTAAATTTCATGCAAACAAAGCACTTTCTCACTCTCTAATTGGTCCTCACATTTTATCTAAATTAATGTTCTAATCATCCCAATTTCAAAACTATGTTTTCAGGTTTCCTATTTGTTTTATTAATTTAAGGATTCTTCACCCCCACCAAATTTTGAGAGTTTTCTTTTATGATGTGGCAACATCATCAATAATGATACGACAAAGTGGCACGTCAAACATAATGTCACATCTATTAGCGCAACATATGTTTCTTGCATTGTAGCCAAAGCTAGGTTATGAAAGAATTATGGAGGAAGAAGAATGAGAGAGTAATTAGAGGTTGTTATGGAGGGAGAAGAGAGTATTGGAAAGTTGTTATGATTTCATTGATTGATGAATAGAGAGTTTACATAATATTTATATACATGACTTGGAGAATAAGTCTTCATGTAACTAACTTATCCAAATGTAAATCTAATCACAACTAACTCTACTAAACATGATTATGGATTAATAACAAACTGATAACATCAAGAACAAAAAAAACTATAAAATTAAGTGTTTGTGAAAAATTCATAAATTTGTGAAACAGAGGGATCGATTAAAAATCTAATTTTAAAATGAGAGAATTAAAACTTTAAGTCAAGCAAAATAGGATGACTGAGAATGTATTAAAGAAAAATTTGTGAAACAGAGGGATCAATTAAAAATCTAATTTCAAAATGAGAGAATTAAAACTTTAATTCAGGCAAAATAGGATGACTGAGAATGTATTAAAGAAAAAAAATGTATAAGAAGAAATAAATTATTTTCCTTTCAGAAAAAATAGAACAATTTTAAAGCAAACAAAAAAATAATCTAATCTAATAGTATAAATTATTATTACTCAAATAATGATACAAATCACAAGTACACTAAACAAGGGTTGAGTTCATGAGCTCAAACCCCGACATGAAAAGCAAGCAAAGCTAAACATCACCACAAGTGATTGATGCTAGAAACTAAGAAACAATACCACATGACTCACACAAGGAAAAAATTATATCTCATACAATGCAAAGCATATAAATTAAATATAATGAGAAACATAAACATTGTACTCAATTGTAGCATCTCCTGTGTTGGGATTAGAAGAGTAAGTACTAGCTTCAGCATATCCCTTAGCAAACCTAAAAACTCCACTTCCACCAATCACAGGCATTTCTCTAACTTTATTGTTAGCAACATTTCTTCCTGAAATAGTAATGGTGCTTCCATTGTACTTTCCTTCAAACAAAGCAAAGTTCATAATCATAAGAAAATTGAGCTCGGTTTGTGAAGTAGAGGCGTATATTCCTTGAGCCCTTCCAACCAATTTTGAGCTTAATTGAGGTCCCAGGGTTAAAGGGTTGTCTATGATTTTCACCAAACCAAAGACACTAGTTTTATTATACTCCGGGAGTGATGAAATGATATCGAATGAGGTTGCGTTGTCTCCGGCCACTATGTCTTGCCAGTAAAACCTAAAATGGCTAGCATTTTGTCCCCTTTGGAAAACCTTAGGATCTATTGAGCTCACGAAACCGGTCTCATTTTGTGCGGTGACGGTTGTGTAGGTGTAACAAGATAGGAAAAGAAAGAAAAAGATTTTGAAAGCACCCATTTAATTTTTTTTTCTTTTCTCTTTTACTCCAACAAAAAGGGAAACAAGAGAATGTTTATAAGGATATGTAATTGAGTATGTAGTTGTGATGTGTTTATCTTTTGCATGACATATATATAGAACCATGCAGCCTTGAATATTCCTTTAAAAAAAATGTAGCCTTGAATATAGTTAATTGTAGATGTAGTCATTATGATAAAGATATAAAGTTTTTTTAATCCCCATTGTAAAGAAATTCAGCCTAATTTGCAAGTGAATTTATCAAACTTTGACAAATCTATATTATGTGTTGAGTGTAATTGTTTTAATCTATTTTTTATTAAGGAAATTTGATTATTTTTATTTACTTAATCGAGTAGGTTTGATTTTGAATACTAATTTCCCCTTAAAAAAAGGTTTGAATGCTAATTACTTGTAATTTTATTGCATAATATACATGTTAAAATTAAAATTTAATATTTAAGATGCTAGAAAAAGGTTTGAATCTTAATTAAATAGTAATTTTTTAGCATAATACAATGATCAAATGAAATTTAAAGTTCCCTAAAAAAAATGAAATTTAAAGTTACATCTCATCTGAATTATTGAAATCTCACAACACCGAGTGGCATAAATAATTTTTTTGTAAAAATACAAAATTAGTATTTTAAATTCCACAGGAGAAGTTTATAGATGAAAGCATTTTTATTTCTAAGATGACTTGTTCTAGTCTCGTGGTTAGAAATTTCAAGAGAGCTATTCATAATGTCACTATGATGACTAGTCGTTCCTAATGTTTAAATATTCTTTTTGATCAAGTTACAATACCGTAGGTTAATTTTCACACACACACATATATATATATATTTGATGATAAAAAAATATGTTTAATTGCACATTTAGTCCTTGTTTTATTTTAAGCAATTTTGGTGCTTTATATCTTCCCTTTGTGAGATTTGGTAGTTCCCCTTTAAATTTTCTTCTAAATTTAGGTTGAAATGCCATCATTTATTCACATTACACTCATCTTTCATATACATCATGACTAATATACCAAAAAAAAAAATCATGACCTTATTTTTTTCGTAAAATAAAAACACCAAAAAATATAAAAAAGTTGGAAACTCTTGCTAGGGATTTAACTCACTCTATATATGAGTTGACTTCTTGGTATTTTTAAGTCATGATCGCTACGATATTGAGAGAGATTGGAAGAGAGAGAGAGAATCATTCAAACAAAATAACAGGAAAAACATCAATCAAACAGAAGAAACCAAAATAAAGTGGAACAATGACACAAAAGAATTCAATAAAGTGAGAAACAATCATACAAAAGAATTAATTAAGAGAGAGCAATCAAACAAAACCAAGCCAAACAAAATCAAAAGAAACTTTTCTTTTTCTCGTCTTGGTGTCTTAGATGTGGTTTGGCCTCGATATTTGTTTCACATGTGACATGCCTTGCTGGTTTTCCATATGTTATGTTATTTGATTTTTTATTCTCTTTCAAAGATTACACTTATAACAAGCTTAAAGCTTAGTAAGCTTTGGCTTGAAGTGGGGTATTAGATGATATGAAAATATTTTGATATTATATGAGTATGTTGATTATCTTAGGGTTAGTTATGTTCACTTTATTTAAATCCCTAAAACTTCAACACTAGTAACTGATATTTAGTATATTTGCAGTCTCAATGTTGTAATCCTGTATTTTCTTTTTTGCCCTCACTTTTCTGCATATTCCATTTTTCCTGGAAATTAGACCTTGTTTTCCTCCAACCTGTGGAAAACAAAAAATATGCAATGTTTTTATTTTTAACCAGTTTTGCAAACTTATATCACTTATTCTTTGATATTGTTTTTGTATATCCTTACACTTTTTTTTTTAATTGGTGCAGTGGTCTTCAGGAGGATATGTGCTTGGGTTACAGAGAGATTTCATCTAATAATGCTTTTATGTAACCCTGAGAATTGTGAGGATATGATACATTGTTAGTCTCTTGATATTACCATTCATATGTTTCTACATTGTCAAGCGTATGAGAAATATTTTATGATATTTGGTTTAGTTTGTTGTTGTACAATGATAAGTTGATAAAAGAAAAAAAAATCAAAAGAAACTAAATCAAACAAATCATAACCAAAAAATAGAAGAACACTCAAAGAAGAAACAATCAAAGAGAGTGATAGATTTTCAGCAAGTGTACTAAAACTATCCAAGTAATAAATCTAAGTTCGTATCCACAAGAACTGTATTAACTTCAAGTTGGCAATATTGAGGATTGATTAGTTTGATTGAACAATTCAATTAGGTCTAAGCCGAAAGCTATGGTCAATAGTCATTCATACTCTGAAATAGTTTTACATGTGATCAAGATATAAAAAGCATTAAGCACAAATTGAATTGAATAAAACTAGATTGACATTCATATAAAATAGTGTTTCACAATCTACATGGTTCAAACAGGTTACATCAGATTCATCTTCAGACCTAATCTCTATGAAATTCGCTACTCGTAATAAAGATTGCAAATAACAAATTCAAATGAAGCATACTAGCATGCAAGGAACTGACTATGAGTTTGGTGGAAGGCTACCTCTTCAGTCTTCCAATCTCAAATTTGTGATTCAGATATCCAAAACTCTAAACAATTTCTTCGAAAACAAGTTCGGCTTATATAGGCAAGGGCCTGGGCACCTAATATCGTGTCACAATGACCAAAATCGTGACACGATAACCTCATTAATTTAAAATTTTAATTTTCGCACTCATTTAAATCGTGTCATGATTATGCAACCGTGTGATGATTTTGTTGGCAGTGGCAATCTTTAAATCCTAGGCAAAAATCATGTTATGATGTAAAAAATGTGACACAATGCTATACATTCAACTTCTTTGTGATTTCTTGCTTTTTACACCTCTAAGCTGTCTAAAAATGCTACAGACTCAATTAAAAAAAATCAAAATAACGGTAGTTAAGTGTAGCTGACTTAGCGGTAGTTAGCTATAGCTGACCCAGTGGTAGTTAACTGTTGCCGGTTTGCTCAACGGTAGTTAATTACCACCGGGGGTATTTCATCATTTCGATATGTGTTTAGGAAACTTTTGATGTCAGAAAAGTAATTTTCAAGAATTGAACCAGAAGGATCAACATGATCAATTTGAGCTTACCGTTTTAGACTTGACTATTACTTTTCCCACCATATGTGATTCTCACGCACTCTTTTTTTTATGAAAATACCCATGAGGTTTTCGGATTTTAAAATCCGAAATGATTTTTCACTAATTCGAATTTTATAATTCGAAATATGCTTATGTATAATCAGCAATCAGAATCTCTCCCATTTTCAGCAGTTTCGAATTTTGCTTTTAATAACAACCAAAAAACAAAGTAAAAAAATGCTAAAAACCTGTCAAATAAAACCATAAATATATCACTAAAAAATTCTAAAAATCAAATAAAACTAATGCAAATTTTTTCGTATTTTTCTGAGAATATGAATAACTAAAAAAAATGAAAAATGAGTCTAAACGATGAAATTTTGGATTTTGAGGGGAGGAGTCCCGTAAGAAGTTCCTTCTACGGGAGTCTTGATGCTTTTTTTTTTTTTTCTTCTGATTTTCTAGTGAAGTTTCGGAGCAATCCGATCAAGTAGTCTGAAAACCGAATTTTTGACTAAGAACAACTAACAATGACCTAAAACAGAAGGATGAGAGTTAGGAAGATTAATGTTGTCCTTAAACTGATTATCCATGTTACAAACATACTCATAATTTGTGTTTATACAGTTCGGATTATATAATCCGGACTATTTTTCTCCGAAAAAAATGGTGTTTAGGGGTGTTTGGATTCTATAATCCGAAATAATCATGAAATGTGCTCTATTTTTTAAGGTTTTTGGATTATAAAATCTGAATTTGTGAAAAACTCATTTTTTTTTTTTATCCTATAACAAGGGAAAAACTCATTTCGGATTCTAAAATCTGAAAATCACATGGACATTTTTGTAAAAAACACAGGACGTACAAGAACATGATAGGGTGAAAATAGTAATATTCTTTAGAAGAGTATTTTATCTTCTTATTTTTACAACTCTTCGGTGGAATTTTCATTGAGAAAAGTTTGTGTGGCTATTTACACTCTGAGAAGGGTGACTACATATTTTACTATTCTTCAAAAAATATTAAAATTATGTCTTGTATTATTATTCAATTAAAGGTAAAACTAATATGAAATATAAACCTTTAAAAAATTCAAATTCAACACTTAGTATTTTTATTAAATTGGACACTTAGTATTTTACGATTCCTCTTTTTCCTTTTTTTTGTTTTCTTTTCTCTTTCTCATGTAACAAAAATAAACATACAAACTCTTCAATTAAGAGATTTAAAACATTTATATTTATATTTTATACAAACAACACATCCTCGCTTTCCCTGTTTTTTTCCACAAAAAGAAAAGTATGCCAGAAATATAGTAACTTAGGTGTAATCAAAATATTTTTCTAATAGTATCAATTTTTATTCAAATAATGGTATCAATCACAAATACACACAAATAAACAAGGGTTAAGTTCAAGAGCTTAACCCCCACAAGCAAAGATGAACATCATCACAAGTGAGTGATGCTACATGATAGGAAACTAAGAAACATTAACACACTCACTCACAAAAAACAAAAAATATGTATCTCTTACAATGCAAAAAAGTATATCATCAATTAAACATAATGAGAAACATAAATATTGTACTCAGATGTAGCATCTCCTGTAGTGGTATTCAAATAGTAAGTAGTAATTTCAGCATATCCCTTAGCAAATCTAAAAAGTCCACTTCCACCAATCACAGGCATTTCTCTAACCTTTTCATAAGCATCATTTCTTCCCAAGATAGTAATTGTGCTTCCATTATATTTCCCTTCAAACAAGGCAAAATTCATTATCATAAGAAAATTAAGCTCAGTTTGTGAGGTATAGGCATATATCCCTTGAGCCCTTCCAACCAATTTTGAGCTTAATTGAGGTCCCGAGGTTAAAGCGTTGTCTATGACTTTCACCTCACCGAAGTTAGTTGTGTTAAACGTCGGAAGAGGTGGAATAATTTCGATCGCAGTGGCGTTGTCTCCGGTGACTACGTCATGCCAATAGAATCTAAAGTGGCTAACGTTTTGTCTCCTTCTGAACAATTTAGGATCTATTGAGCCCACAAAACCGGTCTCATTTTGTGCCATGACGATTGTGAGGGTGTAACAAGAGAGGAGAAGAAAGAACAAGATTTTGAAAGCACCTATAGCCATATTAATTTTTCTCTTTTACTCCAACAAAAGTGGAAAGTTAGAGAATGTTATAAGAAGTTAGGAGATGTAATTAAATGAGTAGTTGTGGTGTGTTCATCTTTTGTTGACATATATATAGAACCATATGCAACCTTGAATATAGTTAATTGTAGTTACTATATGACAAAGATATAAATATTTTTTTTATTCCAATTCTCTAGAAATTCAGTATTTAATTTGCAAGAGACTTGATCAAACTTTGACTAATCTATATTTAGTTTTTTTTTTTTGAGAGGGACTAATAATCTATATTATGGTGAGTCTAATTTTTAAATTTTTTTTGTGAACATTCTAATTTTTAAATTTATTGTTTATTTACAAGATTTGACTTTTTTTCTAAGCGAATCGTTTTGTTTTTTTTACGGATTAAGCAAATCGCTGAATTTTGTTTTTCTAAGAGGAAGTTGTAATTTTGTTAAAAAAAATTTGTTGCTAATATGTAATTTTGTTAATTGCATACAAGGATAAATATAAGATTTAAGATACTAGATTTGAATCGTAATTATTAAAAAAATTATTTGACTCCTAATTAAATAGTAACATTTTTGTATATAACACAACGATAAAATGAAAACTAAAGTTAGTAGATTTTTATTTCAAAAATGACTTGTTCTTGGTCACATGGTTAGAAAATTTCCGCAAGAAAGCCTGCATATTTTATGTATATCTAATGTCATTGTGATGACCAGTCGTTCATTAAGTTTGAATATTCTTTAAGATCAGATTGAAGTACAATGTCGTACGATAACTTTCATTTCCTTAAGTATTGATTGATAAAAACTTCTAACAACCGGTATATAAATAATACACGAGCATGGTTTAATTAATTTTGAGAAATAATATTTATACAATTATTTTGTTTTGTGACAATTTTTAAGATGATTTTTTTCTTTCTTATTCACATTGTGTTTTTATTAACTCTATTGTTTTAGTTTTTGTCTTAATATCTACATTTTTTTATATCTTTGATTATATCATAAATTGTCTCAAAAAGTTGTTACATGTTAATATTTAATTTAATTATCATTAACTAGAACCTATTAGTTAGCCTGCTTATTAGTATTCTATTCAATTGTATTTATACATGTTGATTAGTCTTCTCTTTATTTTAGTGTATAAAT
>Ga0315914_1005719_pt1 | contig 17976 bp, 3 predicted proteins | sample MpolenodulesMG_FD_203920 | JGI IMG/M metagenome (GOLD analysis project Ga0315914, IMG submission 203920) | Medicago polymorpha root nodule microbial communities from Los Angeles, California, United States - elongated nodules | ecosystem: Host-associated > Plants > Roots > Nodule | place: USA...
TAGCATACTGCATATGGTAGTAGGGTATTGAACTAAGGACCGAATTAGAAAGTGTGATTCTACCAGCTAAGCTTAAACATTGATGCTTCCAACCACTCAATTTGTTTTGAATCTTGTTGATAATATGACTATAATGTCCTCTCGATGTGCGTCCCGGAGCTATGTTTGCTCCAAGATACTTGCCCAAACTATTAGCTTTAGAGAACCCCGTATGATGTAATATATCCTCTCTGAGTTGATTATCAACATTCTTAGAAAAAAACACCTGGGTCTTCTGGTAGTTTATTTGTTGTCCCGATGCTTGGCAAAACATATCCAAACAATGCAAAACACAATGAGCTTGCTCAATAGAAGCCTCTGCAAAAAGAAGATCATCAGCAAAAACCAAATGAGAGATTTGAGGTCCATACCTGCCTGCTCTCATAGGTTTCCAGTAACATGCATCCACCTGATCTGCAATGATATGAGACAATTTCTCCATGCATATGACAAAAAGATAAGGGGAAAGGGGGTCACCTTGCCTAATACCTCTTGAGGGGACAAAACTATCAGTTTTCTCTCCATTCCAAAAAATTTTGTAGGAGGGAGAAGAAATGCAATGATGAATTACCTGAATGAGCTTTGGCGGGAAATTACAATCCTCTAAACATTTTTCCACAACATTCCAATTTAGACGATCATAGGCATTTTCCAGATCAATTTTAACAGACATAAACATCTTATTAGAAGACAACTTATATTTATATAAATGCGGTCATATTTTTAGCTGTGTCCACATTTTTTCTATTGATATTTCATTAGTATTCATAACATTATTACTAATGAAATGATATAACAAACATATTAAAATTCAAGTTTTAAAAATATTGTTCTTTATTCTGGTTTTCCCGTAAATATATTTACCAATTTCTATATAGACCGTTACAAAAATTAGGGTAGTACTTTATTTTGAGGTCCCATGAAGATGTGGCATGGAATCATTTATTTGGGCAGACATGAACTTCAGCAAAAATAGGCTTTAAAAAGAACATTCAATCAAGACCACCTACCCAATTCAATCATATAATTCTCTCCATTCCTCCTCTAAGCTCTGACAAATTTTATGAAAGTAACCTGTAAAAGTGGCCAATCATCACATCCAGCTAATACTCTTGCCCTTAGTTAGTCCTACAAAGGAACATTGATTCTTTGTTTGAGATTGCATGTTGTGTAGCTATTGCACTATAGCAACTTGAATTGTACTTGCACATCCTTTACTTCATCATAATTAAAATCAACTAAAGATGTTACACTTAGGTGTGTACCATTACTATGTAGGGTTGTGAAGGGAAGGTGCACCTTTGAACAAAGGGTTGGATTTATTTGTACCAATCTATTTGAATATACCTTCCTGGAAATTTCTGAATTTGTTTGAGGGTGGCTTGGTATTTTTTGTGTGGCACATTGGCCCTAGTTCATTTCATCTTCATCAATATGACATATCTTGCACTAAATTGGTCTCTTATAAAGTAAATCTCTAAATCACCATTAAACCCTTGTTCATCTTCATTAGGAAAGAGTATAGGACATGTACAATTATTTTATTATTAGCTAAAGACTAAATGGAAAGAACATGATGGTAAGCAAGACTTTGGACACATGAATGGGCATAAGATTTTTGACACATGAGTTGGACACACATAAAAACACATATCACTTAATTATTTTAAAAATATTTATTATTTAATTAATTTTACTTTCTACATTTTCTAGTGTGTATTAGTGTTCCCAAATTGTATCCAAAATTCCTGTGACCATACAAGAGTTTTTCTGTATACACACAGATACTTGAATATGCATTGAGTTAGATATTTTTTTAAGGGTCTCGCTAACTAGTGAATGTTCCCTATTTTTCTCTTTTTTGAATGAAAAATATGGTCTCGATGTGTAAGGTTTAGTATTAATATGAATCCTTGAAGAGGTGTATTTGGTAGGGAAGGGATGGCAGTATTTAAATGAGAGAAAATCATTATATACTTGGCAATAAAATAAAAAGGAAAGGTAAGAAAATTCATTTGGCCACATTAGGAATGACAAGAAGTGAAAGTGCAAGATCACAAATCCAAACAAACAAAACCATGTTCAATTATTTTACTTTCAGCTTTTTCTCTAGCAAGCACGCAAGCACGCAAGCACTAACAAGTAAAAATCAAAAACATTTTCACCCCTTTTCATTTCCACTCTCAACCGTCCTAGTTCCTAACCTAGTAGGGCACTCTTTAAAGCTATTTTGAACTTTGACCCCCCTAAATCCATCAACAAAAATTATAGTAATCACATGATGTTACATTTTAGATTTCAAAACTCATTTGCATAAAATTACTGGTTAAGGGACCAGGATTCCATGCATTTAGAAAATCACATATTTGCACCCATGAATTAATCTCGGCCATTGACTTGAGATCAACCGACTCACAATATATCTTCACTAAATTATCTTCAAATAATCTTTACCATTGACTTCAGATCAGACGGTTAAGATCAGTAAGTCTTTTACAATGTGTATTCCAAATCCCTGATTAGGGGAGGACATTTTGTTGCAAACAAGTCTTTTAATCACTTTCACCAAAACTAAAAAATAAATACCTATTGAATTTTGGTCCCTCATCTCCAAAACAGTGATGATTAAATGGTCAGTACTAAGAATATTTTATACCAATGCTTACATTAATAATAAATTTCCTTCAAAATGCTTAGACTGATATCTGAGCCAAGTCCCACACTTGGTCATTCCCATACTTTCCTCATCAATGGCTATCATCTGATACACTCTGTCACTGCAAAAGAAAAGAAACAAAATGGACCAACCTCAAGTAACAAAAAGAACTGAAACTGGGGTTACAGGTTCATTTGAACTTTTGACCATGTTTTAGTATTCTTCATTTCTAGTCTTTTAATTTATATATATACATATATACATATTAAATAGAATTGTTTAGGGTTGGATCCACTTTATGGATCTTTTTGATGTTTTGTCCATTAGAGTTTTTCACTGGGTCAGGTTTTCTGTTCCCCAGTTTATATGTAATTTTTCCTTCTTTTTTTTAATAATATATATGAGTAACTGGTAACAGATTATAGTAGGGTACCAACTTAATTGAACACTATTATTTTTTAGGAAATGTTAACTTGTGCCCTTGGGGCATAAGTTAAAAACCAAATGTAGAAAGCTTTTCTTAGAACTTGTGCATTCAATATCTTAAAAGTTGCAAAAGTTATGTTTTCAATATAAAATTTATTTTTAATTTCTATTTTAACCTCCTTAACTTATGACCTAAGAGCACAAGATAACATGACCCTTATTTTTAATGTCATTTTGCTCTTGGCCTGTCAAAAAAAAATACATATTAAATTGGTAATTTATTGTAATTTTTATTCCTCAAAACAAGCAAAATTATGTATCACTTTCGTTTATGTTGTGAACCTTTATATTATGGATAAATACAAGCGAAGCAGTTGCAAAAACCTAAAAATCCTTGATATTTTGTCCACAATCGTGGTTGCGGACCTAAATTTAAAACTATATTTGGAATTATAATGAGAAAGAAAGAAGAGGTGATGTCAAGTCATGTGTTGAAGCAGAGAATTGTTCTGCTAATGTCATATGAGCTGTTTTTATAAGAATTATCTTTATTGAAAGATGATAAAGAGATAGACCCATTTGGAATATGACAGAATGTTATTCATTCTCAGATACACTTTGCAGTTCTGTTTTTTTGTTTTATAAGCACTTTGTTGTTCTCTTATTAGGCCCCTACTATCCCTTTAAAGCTTATGTCAATATCAAATCCAATTCATTAAAATAAATGTAACATTACATTAGTAATCTTTGTTATCACACTTCATTGACTTGATCAATTCATAGCTTATCCAATTCCATTAATTTCCATGTATTATGGACCACTTAATGAGATGTATTAATCAAATAGTGTTACTATTAATAAATTTAACTCTACTTAGGTGTCTATTTCGTGGCCCCTAAGAAACTTGACTATAGGTTTATTCAAAAGTTTAATGGTGGCGGGAAATTAAGGAAGTGAAAAATTGTCACTTTCTAGTACATGACTTAAAACATACTTTTATGTTATAATTGGATTATTGGATTCCTTTAATTTCTAGCATTGTCTTTAGGTTTGTAACTTCAATGAATTCAAATCATGTTTGAATTTGAAACAAATTAATAGCTAGCTTAAATTAAGCTAGTGTCACCCATCATCACAAAAACGTTAAAAGGAGGAAACTTCTTAATTGATTGTTGAACAAATAATTTCGTTTAACTTCACATTCAAGATTTTAAATGTGTCATGATCCTCGATTTTGCAGAAAATTATAGTCAAATAAAAAACTTTGATGCTGTTTTTACCATCTTGGTATTAGATTTTAAAAATCTTGAAGACCTTTAAGTATATAGAATGAGTGAATTTTGAATTTTTTATTTCAAAAGGACATTTTGAATATTATAATGATATGATATATTTGTAAGGATTTGTTGACACCTCCATTCAAATAATAAATAAAATATGCAATTGGTAACGACAATGCATAAAATATGCAAGGTATGGGGTTCAAACCACGGCCACCACAAAAAATAAATAATAAAAATTGTTGACACTTGGTGTGAAACTTAGCATAACTATACTCTAACAATTTTGTATAGAATACAATTTTACAAATCCAATTGTTTGATCAATTTGTTTTATCTTGATGATCATACATATACATTTTTAGATAATCTAAACATTTTTAGTCATGACATTTAATAGTACACATTTACTCAAATTTTAAATAGCATATTATACATAAAAATAAAGTAATCCCATAAAGTATAAAATAAATTCCACCTAAAAAAAATATAAAATAAATTTAAACTTTTATGAAATTTTATATATTGAATCTATTTAATAAGAAATTTTAATTCAACGGTTAAAATTGCAAAATTTGTATTATACACAAAGTTATTAGAGTTGTAAATGTAGACATGACATATGATAACAACTAAACATTATTTTATTTTAGAGGAATTAATCTTCATTATTGTATTATTCTCTTCTAAATTATACTATATATCTAATAATGTTATTTGAACATATTACTAATCCTACTCTTGATGTGAACATTACATAAAAATACATATGCCTACTTTTAAATAGGTTGAATCTCATCTCAAAATCTAGCTCAAAGGATAATGGTATTCAAACATACTTATATACCGAGAACCTGAGTAATGTGCGACAAATAACAAACTACAACCAACTTCAAATCAACTTCAACATCCACCCTCACAACTAGCGTGGACCTGGATACAATTACTATATTGCAATCTTTAACCCAGCTCCGATACCATATTAAATTTGTGTCCGAGTACAATTTTTTTTTTAAATATCATATTTCATAACTGATCACCCATCACAATAAGTAGAAAGGCACAGTGACAAGATGGGGTGCATGATTGCAATACAGTGGAATTCAGTTTTCTGCACAGAAGCTTCTCCCTCTCATGTTTACGTAAAAACAGTAGTAACATAATTTGAAGCACTAATAAAAACTTGTTGAAACCAAAATATACATGAGGGTGATAATAACAAGGTATGAGATGGGATGGGAATATTATTATCTAAAAAGGGACACAGAAAAAAGTACCAAACTATGGGAATATAAGGGAGAAGAATGGCATAGGATTCCTAAAACTTTTTCTTTTGCAAGAGCGTGCTAAGTAGAAAAGATAGGGAAGAGAAAGTGGGTGATGAAGTGAAAAAATCCACACACAAAGGTGGATATATGGTTCCTACAAGGAAGTAGGTATCCCAAGTAGATGAAATGCAACATATACATAAAGCTAAAAATATAGAAATATAATTGACATGAGCTTCAATTTCTGTTCCACACGTGGGGCCTTTGTTCCCTGTTTCATTTTCATATGGGATCAAACAAAGAATATTTTTTAATATAATTTGAAATCTAGAAAAAGAAAAGAGGATTTTAGTAGGGACATTTTTTTTTTATGTTTTGTGTTATGTGATTTCATTTTACTTCATGTATCTCGTGTCATGTCTATGTATGGTTTCACATTCATTCATCTAATATTTTAATATATTAGGGTTTTTATTTTGGACCTAGAGTCATTCTTAATAAACAAATTTGTAAGATGAAATATGTTTCTCTTTACAAACTTTTTTATGCATTATTTTTTCAATATTGAGTTCTTTTTTTCGATACACTCCTTCACGTCAAACACTATGCAACTTAGTGTGTGAATTTTGTCAAAAAAAAAAAACTTAGTGTGTGAATAATGTAGTGGGTGGTTCAAAAAATGGATATATTTTGATAGCATATCATGTTTTTTATTTTGGAATATGAAAACTAAACAATCCAACAACAATAATATCAACCAAGAATAAGTCTAGAACATATGTGTAGAGCACAAAAACAATCAATCCAAAAAAAAAGTAGAGAAATAGAGTAGAGGAACAAACACGTAAAGATTGTTTGTTCAGTTCGGCCAAAATTAACTTACGTCTGAGGGAGAGAACAACTATTCAGTCCACTATCCATGAATCTTTAGTAGAGATAGAAAAGAGTTACAATGAATTAACTTCAAGATCAGTTTTAATAAAACCCTAATTTTTACCATTTCTCTTTCTCTCAACCTTAAAGAAGAATCACTGAAGTAGGGCCAGACCTTGGGGAGTACAAGAAGCGCTACCGAATCGAGCCCCTAAAAACTATGGGCCTCAAAAAAATTATAATACTCACCCCCACTTAAATTAAAAAATTATATGTTACTTTTTTTCTTCAGTACACATATGAGTTTTTTCTAGACTCTAGTTCCACTTTTTGGACATAAATTTGATGCTATTAAACCACCATCAATTTGAATAATCACTTAATCAGTCAATTTGAAAAACTATTTCATTGAAAGAATCACAACAGTTATTTCTTTTTCGCATAAACCATTCGTTTTCCCCTTTCCTACGACGTAGGAGTGACATTCCAAACGACACCGTTAGGTAAATTTTACCTCCCTTTCACTTAATTTTATTTTGTTTTGTTTCGTGTTTAAAAGTTCTTCTAATTCTGATTTTTTAATGAAGTTTAGCTACACAAAAAGAATTGCGTTTTGATTTTACTGGAGCATATTTTAAAAATAGAACCGAGCCTCCTATTTCATAGGAACGGCCCTGCACTGAAGTATTAAGAGAGAGCTTGGATTCTTACTCTTATGAAATTTTCAATATTCTAGATGTTTACAATTTGTTTTCCAACCTTGTCACTCATCAAGAAGCATTCAACCCTTAGCTCTTCGGTTTACTAAGAATTCTTTCATTTAGTTCAAGTGAATAGTAAAGTAAAATGTTATTTTATAGATACTTTACCCGAGTAATTCAAATTAGTATGCATTATGCATGCTCCATTACCGTAATTCGAATTGATCCTTTCAGACAAACCATAAACACAATTTTGACTGCGTAATTCGAATTACTATTTCAAGTAATTCATGTTACCTATTGTAGAACCAATTTTTTTGTTGAGGCACATTCCCTCATATATATATCATATCTTAATATTCTATGTAGCATCTTTAAATAGCTTTTGACTAAACAATCTTTTGGTCAATAAAGGACAAACTGGACGGTCAGAATTTTTTTTATAGTAAGATATAAATTGATGTGTACGTATTTACAATTTCACAATCCTTTTTTTTTTAGGGATAATTTCATAATTCTTATTCTCGTTCAAATGGAGAACAACTCTTAGACCGACACGACAAGGTAGTTTATTTATTTTTTGACAAGACAAGGTAGTTTATAATTAATATACTTTCTTTTTACAAAAAAAGTTCATACAGTAATACCTTTGGAGAGAGTGGGAAGAAAGATAATAAGCAATTAAATTGGTAATAAGAATATCTAAAAAGTTTAGATGCTTCATGCTTGTACCTTTCTTTTGTGGCTATAGAGAAATTTTCATAAAATCAAACTTTATATGTAGGGTAAAATACTCTTTATGTAGGGTAAAATACTCTTTCTTTTCTAGTTTTCTTTTTGGACCTTCTTGTCCTTTTTTTTTTGTTAAGTCTAAATTGGGTTAGCTAAAAGAACATGATGAAGGAGCGCTAAACAAATCTTATAACGTCTTTATGAAACAAAAGTTGGAGATTATATTTGTATTTAATAGCTTATCATTTCAATGTCAAAAAAAAGCACAAACAACAAGACAAATTAAAATGTACTTAGGCCAAAATTAAGAGAGTTCACATAGTATCCTCATTGGAAAGGCATTTTAATATATAAAGTTCTTTCTTTTTGAGAGGATTTTACTAGATAAAGGTGTCCCATGCACATTGCTTTTCTTAGGCAAGAGTTATAAAGGACCATAAAACATGCTTAATTAAACAAACCAAATAGTGGAGATTATGTATAAATTATGTACGTGATGCATGCATATATTTACTTGGTCATTGATGACGTGTGGTTTATCCGAGTGGTAAGAAACATTCAGACATTTTAAGGAACTGATTGAGGGTTCGATATATAACTTTTGTGTATCAGAAAAATTCAGTTCAGATGAAAGAATCTATCTTATGTGCTTAATAAATTTTTCGGCAAAGATTAATCACTACTAAATGACTCTGGATCATTCATATCTATAGTATGATTAAAAAATAATAATACTCGGTCACTTGGACCATCTATCTTGTGAGTTTAAGTTTTTTTTTTTTTTGGAAGGGGTCTTGTGAATTAAAGTTGTTTTTGAAACTATATACTATTTGATTTTGTTGATATTTCATTCCCTTTGCTCGCTTTATTTTTTGTTTTTCTCTCTTTTCCACATGCTTTTTTGATTTTGTTGTTTTCTCTTTATTTTTCATATAATTGAAGCAAGGGAATGATTGCTTACCCATTTGTGTGAAGAAAATAGCGTTATGTTCATCAATTAAATGAAACTTTTCCAATTGTAATACGGCTATAAAGAAAATATAGGGGACCTGTATTTGGACTTATATAGTAAAAAAAAATAAAGGAAAGTAAAAGCAAACTTCACACTATTGCATAAACAATATTACAATTTCTGTATATGCTATGATCGGAAGTTCAAATATGGTGTGTTCACTTTAGATTTTTTGCAGTTGTACTATATCTGATTGATGACAATACACATATATTCCATTTATTAAGTGATGAAACCAATTGATAGTGAAAACTAAAGTTACAATTGAGATTAACCAAATATATCCCAAATAAAAGGATATTAATCGTGTGCAGTCATAACTCTGTGACTCACCTAATCAACCACATTTGTATTCTCAAATCAAAATCGGACGATTTAGATTTCAAATTCAATATTTAGGTTAAAAAAACAAAACCTACATTAATATGTGGATCGTATGATCAAAATCAGAGGTTTTAGATGTTACTGATTGTGTGCCGTCACAATGCACACAATTAAAATTCAAATAAAAGTGATCCCTTGTTATGAGACATGTTGACACATAAGTGTAAAGTGAAGGAATTGAATTATCTTTAGTCATATAGTATGAATGAGATTTTAAAAATGAAGGGCAGACAACTCATGTTTTGAGTTGTATTTTACGGTCAATTTGATGAAATTAAATCCAATTTTGTTCAATAGCTTGAATATTTTGACTGCATAATTGCGAGATTCTACTATTGGGTTTGGTTCGTGGACATAAATGGTGGGTGGTCTGATAGCGAAAACTTGATAGCAGGTGGTCCAACAGATCTTGAAGAAGACTCTGATACCATATTAGAAATCGTATTGGACCTAACTCAAAACCAACTTGTGAGATAAATGTTATCCCCACTTATAAACACATATTCAGGCCATACATTGTTTGATGTAGAACTCTATAATATCATAATAAGCTCATTGAATATTTAGTAGTTAATGTTTCCTATTTCTTCCTTTTGTTAGGAACACCGTTTGAAGAGAGCCTATTCTAAAAGTGCTCACGTTTTTGGCTCAATGTCTTACTTTTTTTAATTTTAATTTGCTTCCCTAAGTTTGGGCAAAAGAAAGGACCAAAGTGTGGGACACTTGGCGCACCGTAAGGTTAGATGGACGCACTTGGCTTTACATGATGAAAGGTTTATAAAAAGATGCTATAAGACCCTTCCTATCTAATCAAATACTATCAATCTCTTTTGGAACTTGGGCCTCTCCACTAACCACTAAGCTCCTACTTACTCTTTGCCATCATAACATTGATTTTATTTTTGATTCATTAGGCTCAATAACACGAGTTGTTAATCTGTTTGTTATGATGATATATGATGATTAAACTTGACCAATTTCTTGCCTTCAATTAATGGCATTTTCTTGTTTTTTTTTTCCACCAAACTTAATGGCGTTTTCTGATTCTAAATATTTCTGCCCAAATTAAGTTCTTGTGGTCCAAGAGAATTTAAAGGTTGTCCTATTTAGATGCAATTTTAGTTGTTCTATTTTGGCAAAACCACAATTTTGATTTCACATTTTTGATTGTGCAATTTTGATCTTCAATTTGATGATGGGGACCATAAATTGTTCACTCACAACTTCTTATATCATTCAATTGATGCTCTTTTGGCTTTGTATGGTTGCTCACAACTCATTTTAACACCTTATTTTTTAAAACTCTCAACAATTAGACTATCCACTTTAAATTATTCACGCATAAAATGGATGATCAAAATCATGATTTCATCAAAAAATTAAAACGGAAGACCAAAATTGAGTAATTAGAAATATGGGGACCAACATTATGATTTTACCAAAATATAGGGAAGAAATATATATTCGATCCTAAAAAAACTACTTCTATATGTCACGATAATCAACTTTTTTTTTACAATTTTAAACAAATTAAAAAATATATAAAAAATATTATTGTAATACATAATATAAAGTTTTTATTTAATATTTTATCAAATTTTGAATTGACAATATTTAGTGACTAATCTTCACCATAGAACATGTGAGACACACCGTAGGTTCTCTCTCAATCAAGTTTTCTCCATTAGTCGGTGACTGAATCCATAATCACTTGCTTAAGAGGTACAATTTTTTTTACCATTTAGATTAATCCATTCTTGATTATAGTTTTTATTTATTAGAATTTGTAGTTATTGTCCTCGTGAGTTTAGCTCAGTTGGTATGGACAGTGCATAATATATGCAAGGTCTAGGTTCGAACCCCTGTCACCACAAAAAAAAATCCCTAGTTATTATATTTTTTTAATTAACAAGTCAATAATTATTAAAACTATAATAAAGAAGACAAATTAATTATAGTATTAAAAAAAATTGAAGGAAGTATTATCAATTGTTTATTTGTTAATTGAGTTTTATAAATAACAGAATTATGTACACAGTTTATCATTTTTTATTAATAAAAAATTATTCTTAATGAGTTGTATCTCATGAATACACAAATGATTACAGTAAAAACTGACTCAGTTGGTTAGGAGTTGACTCACCCGAAAGGCTGTAGGTTTAACTCTCGCCATCAGTGTGAAAACTCTTTGGTGGGTGGTTTATAAGTAGCTTTGAACGCGCTCTTTTAGTCTTGAGACCTTCCATGACTCCAATGAGTTTTCGGAGTCCAAATAACCTAAAATTTTTGTAAAAAAAGTGATAACTACCTCTCTTATGAGTATAATTTTTGTTTGTATCATCTCATGGTCCTCACATGGTATCACAATGATATGAAATGAACTACCGAAATAAAAATGCATCTTGTTGGTATAGGTAGTACCAAGCAATTCCTATAAGTTTTCCTTTAACTATGCAATCTCATACCTGCACGGCCTCATGATCTCTCTCATTCTGATGTGGTTTTGTTTTGCCCAGTAGCTGCCAAGAGTCGCGCATTGTCATGACTTATGCACCATCGACCACTTCTTGTCCTCTTCAACCTCGGGCAATACAAATCCAATCCAATATAATTTGATTGGGCCGAGTAACGGGTTTCTCTAAATCCAAACTAAGAGCATCCTTGATTAATAAGCATTATTTTGATTCGTTTGAGCTTAAATTATCTTAAAACTTAGTCTACTTTAGTTTGGTATCAGTTTTGTATTGTATTTTATTTTAGGATTGCATTGTTAACATGTTTTAGAATAAATATTGTTCAAATCACTTAGATTGATTGATCTACAATATTAAGTTTGATAGGTTGTTACAAGATATCAGTCGTATTAGATTTTTAGGTTAATAGTGTTTTTTCCCCCTGTAAAATAGGTCATTTCTGGTTTATCCCCTAAGAAATTTTTGGTTTGGAATTCGTCCTTTTAAAAAAAAAATCCCTGGTATAGGGGTAAACCGAAATTTGCTCAAATTATCAGGGGATAAACTAAAATTTTCTCAAATTATAGAGGGGTAAACTGAAATTTCCTTAAATTTCAGGGGACGAAATTTTCCATGAAGGTCCAAAACCAAAAAAAAATAATTACAAGGACGAATTCGAAACCGAAATTTTTTTAGAAGGTAAACCAGATATGGCCTATTTTACAGGGGAAAATGTACAATGGCATATAAGTCACCATCTTTTTTTTGCCACAAGACATTCACTATCTTTTATCAATAAAAATTATTTCTAATGAGTTTTTATCTCATGAATACACCTATACTTTCTACCTCTTACTAGTATGATCCATGTCCCCATCATCTCATAACACACTTCTTTACATCCAAAGATTCGATATCAAATCTTTATATATGTAACAAAATAAAAGAAAAGCTTCTCAAACATTCGGTAGACCATTTGAAATTTATACATTTTTTTTTTAAGAAAAGGAAACTTGCCAAGAAAGCAAGCTCTATAGATATTGCATTAAAAAAGAAGAAAAAAAAACACAAAGAGGGGGCATATAAACCAAAACCCTTATAGACTTAACAGAACTTGAAATTCGAACAAAATCTAATCTGATTTGATTAGGAAATTCATCTCAGCAAAAATGTGTTTGTAAAGATAAACCAACACCAACTAGAGTATCAGCCTAATGATTTCCCTCACTATAGATAGAGAAATGATATTTGTACAACCACTTTATTACAACTTTTTAACAACTTTATCTCTCATACTCACATTATATTTTTATTCTCTCTCTTCCTTTTTCTCTCTCTATTGTTTTGGACCAATGAGAAGAGAGTAAATAAAAGTTGTTATCAAAGTTGTACCAATTGGTTGTACATATATCACTACTTCTATAGATATGAGTTACAAAGAAAAACATGGAGGAACAGATAATTAAACAATTTTAATTTCTTAACTGTCAAGGAACTATTTTATACAGATAACCATTAATAGAAACAAGAAACTAATACATCAAAATAATATCATCAATGGGTCCTTAATAATCGTTTGATTAAAGAAATAAAAAAAGATCAAAGAAATTATGTCATTTTCCCCACTTGTTTTTATCATTATCCAATTTTATATTTCAATGTGGAAGGGAGGGTAGGAAATGACCATATAAATAGACTAGTGGCAAAATCCAGTCTAAAGTCTATTAAACTGGCCATAGTATTGAAAATATCAGTCTCCATTTATTTTTTCAAGGGACCCTTAATCGTTAATACATATAGGATATGCAAATTTGCCTAACTTTCTTTACTTTTTCATGGCCATAACTATTATGACTTCTCACAAAACAATGTAAGGTGGGAATTCAGATACTCAGACAGTGCCATTCTCCGCTCCTAAGTATTCATTACAATTCAACAACGACCCAAAACCTTCACCTCATCACTCCCTTTCTTTTTGGAATGTGCATGTCACATAATTAAAAATATATATAATTGTATATAGATTGTGCAAAATGAGAATTGCTAGGACCATATGTTAATTAAAGACTATATATATTTTGGCCCCTTGATTAAACGTTTTGTAATTATTCTATTAAAAAAATAGTGTTTAATTTGTCTATACATGCTTAAAACATATTATATTGTATGATATAAAATGAATAAAATTTAAATGCAAAGCAATGGGTCCAATTAATCTAATGGTGTGCGATTTGTCAAAAGATTAAATCAACATCAACGCGTTTTAATATCGACTTTATCGTCCCTCTATAGCCCCATTAACACAAGAATAACAATTTGAATACCAAAAAAGAGGAGGCTAGCTAGGCTACGGTTTATAATAGGGTCAAGCTCAACTAAGACAAAGAGAGATGACCAAAGACTAAATGCCCATGTTCAATTACAAGCCAAAAAATGACAAATTCATGGCATGATGGGAGGGGAGAGAAGGAAATTTCCTCCTTTTTTTGAAAACTTAATCTAGATTCATATATAATGCATGTGTTTCATTTGGGTGTCACTGGTTTTTTATATCATTGAGTGTATTTTAAATCAGAGAGAATGATAGATAATTGATTGAATTAAATTATTTATATGAAAAAGAATGATTGATTATAAAAGAGATATGAACAACGACATTAAAACTCAATGATACCCAGATAACAACCTCATACACTTTGTGCACACATATACATCACTTTTTTTGTTTTGGTCAAAAATTAATAAAATCTAATCAACAATTGTTTTATCAAATATTCAAATCCGAGTTCTCCCTAACTATTCATCTTTTAATATATAATTCGTTAACAACATATAAGTTTATCTTCGATGTCAATTTAGATGAGTTAACTAAACTTCTTAAAAAAACATGTAAATTCATTAGCCATATGTGAGTTTAATAATGTATAGTTAACAGATTAAAATGGAAAACATAGAGGGTCATGCATGTAGCAAAACTTTTTCATAGGGTTCCACATTATAGGGTCGGTCTTTTATGTATCATTTTTCTCTTTGATGACTGCTTCACCGACTCCATATTTTTTGTTACATTTCCAGTCTAATCACTTTCCCTTTTTACATGCATTTTTTTCAATCTCCTTTCATGATTTTACTTAATTTACTTGCTTGAGCTTCATATTCCTTCTCCTAAAAGTATCTATATGCACTCTTGGCTATTCCTTATTCTCTTTTTAGAAGATCATGAAGAATAAATAGACCTATGTAATTAACTATATATATTTTAAAAATATTTTTTGCATATACATGGATTTTTGGTAATAAAAAAAAATAGGTCCCTTTTTTGCTGGAGATTTGGGTGTCAAGAAAGGGAACAATGAGGTGGCAATTGAATTGTAAAAAAGGGTGGCCATTTTGTATATTTATTATGCGATCCTTAATTTAGGGCTCCACCATTTCAAGATTCAAAAAGCCAGATAAGGTGGCTCTCACTTATGCAGCCTCTTTTTATTTTTAACTCTCCACGTGCCATACAAACATCTTGTCCACGTAGGAAATAGTGATTCTGATCATGGTAGGTAAAACCGTTTGTTTATGAGCAAACATGGAAAAGTTAATTAAGATCATAAAGGTTAGTACCACAAAAATTATATATATGGTTAAATTAAACACATTTTTTTAAACATTTTTGGGTGCTCATCTTTTCATTTAAGGACTTGTGAGTGAGTCCCCTTTTTTTCTTCTACCAAATATAAATATAAATGGTGTGCACTTATATACAACAAACAAGATGAGTATTTTTTTTTTTGTACCATAAAAATACTACCAGCATTCCATCGACAAATCTCTAAAGATAGAAATATGTAAACTAATAATAAATTATTTTCTTCTTTTTAAATGTTATTTAAAATTAAATTTAGAATTTCTCAATTAAAAATTACCCATAGGCTATTTAAGGTCCCCACGATGTCACATAGTGATTCAAACTTGATTAATGAAAGTATGAATTTATCCAAAATTCCACCGTTTTTAGGTTTTGGTCACATCACTGTGGGCTCATATGGATATACCACTCTTTCCGTCATGCTGTTTTTTCTTTATTTAATTAAAAGCATCAATGGTTTCTTTCAATTCTAGGGTATAGTTTAATTGACCTTAAGGTTTATTAGTAGTATTAATTTATTGCAATGAAATTTAATTATATCATATCGGGGGCACTCTTTAAGCATCCCATATTTAGGAATTATTCTTTTAAAAAGTTAACCATTACAATTTCCAATGCATTTAATACGCAACTTTTCATTAAAAACTTACTATTTAAAGTGCTTAAAGAACCTCGGAGTCACTGGTTTACATTTTTTTTTTTTATTCATACACGTATATCGTATGTTAGACACATTGGACTCTTGCAATAGAACAGTGGAATTTGAATTTCCATCATGAATTGGACCTTTTTGACGAAGACTTTATACTAATTAAATTAGCCGTTGGAAGGCAAATTCATTTAATATTAGCACAAGAGGGATCGATCATTTTACAAAACAAAACCAACACAATATGTGGAGCGAATAAATGGCAGCCAACAACTAAACAATCCAAGCTCTTGTCAAAAAAAAAACTAAACAATCCAAGCAATAATATTCAACTAAGAACAAATCTAACAACCTAACACCCGTTTGGACTTTGGTGCACATCATACGATTAAGATATAATATGATGAGAAGTTAGATAAGGATAACCAGTTATCATATCATATGTTTTGTGCACATGATAAAAAAAGGTTATAGTACTATTTTATCCTATCATGTGTTTGGTGCACACTTCTATTAAAAAAACACATAATCCCATTAACATGTTTTTTAATTAAATGCAAGCACCACTTGCACGGAAGGTTGTTCTTGAATAAGGGCTACAAGTCGTACACCGCCAAAGAAATAACAACAAAGCTATCAAAGCAATGGAATACTAAGGGTCCATGGCATATGATTCCCCTTGGTCATAGTTTCTATGAATTTTCATTCTCCTCAGACGATGATGTGCGCACATCCCTCGCAATGGGGACAGTTAATTTGCAGTCGAGCCTGTTGCGGCTTTCCCGATGGTCCAAGGATTTTAACAAATACTTTCAGCGTCTCACACATGCATAGGTTTGGATTCGGCTTCTGGACTTGCCACAGGAATACTAGTTAGAGAGAACGCTAATGGAAATTGCAAGCACAATTGGCACCCCTCTAATTATCGACGCCGCAACTCAGAAACGTACTTTTGGCCATTACGCACATGTGCTGGTTGATATAGACTTTTCTCATCATTTGTTTTATGAGATCATGGTGCAAAGGGAAGGCTTTGCGTTCCCTGTCGAGGTGGATTACGAATGGCTCACTGACTTATGCATGCATTGTCAGATTCTTGGTCATTCGGTCGTGAATTGTCGTTGGTTGCATCTGGAAAAAGCTTTGAACAAGGACAACGATAACACTCAAAAGGTGCAGGACAAGGGGAAGAAGTTAATCACACAACAAAAATTGCAAACCAAGGCGTGGCAAGCACGTGAAAACCCCCCTCGGCATCTGGGTCTTCTTTAGCTTTCGAAAAACCAGTTGTTACTTTTGAAATTGCGGCACCAGTTGCGGCGACTGAGAATCCACCGGAACAACAAGTTTCCCCTATGGTTAGTACTACCGTTGACATGCATATTGTACATTTCGAAGCTTGTCCAGCAGCAGCCACCCTTGAGGCAAGCAGAAATGACCATGGTGACAAGTCTGTTTTCTCCTATCACTTGGCACTGGAAAATGTTACTGATGAGATTGTAGGTACTATTGACGTTGAGAGACCCTCCATATTAGAACCAATGCTACAGGTTGAAATTGTGTCAGTTCCCTTCACGGTCAAAATTCAACAACATAAGCAGCAGGTAGTTTGCAAGTTGCGACAACAGGATCCTCTACTGCCAAACTTTCCGATCAGCACCCTTTTGCAAATGTTATTCTGCACCGTTGTCCTTTGATTACTAAAGATTTGGAGATCATACAACAGGCCCTGATTGTTTATAATGATGTTGATGAGGAGGGGTTTAATATTGTTGTGTTCAAGAGCAACCAGAAAAAGAATAAAGGCTATCAAACCCGCTCCAAGGGTCCTTTACCAACTTTTTCTCAATGAAGATTTCATG
>Ga0315914_1005724_pt1 | contig 17968 bp, 9 predicted proteins | sample MpolenodulesMG_FD_203920 | JGI IMG/M metagenome (GOLD analysis project Ga0315914, IMG submission 203920) | Medicago polymorpha root nodule microbial communities from Los Angeles, California, United States - elongated nodules | ecosystem: Host-associated > Plants > Roots > Nodule | place: USA...
AAAGCTCATGTCTCACGTAGCAAGCAACAAAGTACAAAGGAAAGCTTCAGCAGTTTTAGAGATCGATCTCAACTTTCAGAAATCAGTTTCATCTCAAAGGCTCCCTTGAGTCTTGCGCTGTAAGTTGGAAACAAAGTTACCAAGAGTTCCTCTCCTATAAATAGAAGACTTCAGCAAGAGGAACACACAACTTTTGAGCAAAAGAATAAGAACATATTCATCAAGAATCTCTTTGTTTACAAATCACTCAAGAATTATATCTTTGTTTTGAGCAAGCCGCTCTTTTCGTGTATTAAATCTTTGAAGAAGATTAATACTTTTCAAATTCAAATACTCTTGTAAAAGAAAGTGTAATTGTGCAGAAAGCACAAAGGTTGTAAAAATTCTTACTCGTAACAGCAAGTGACTTGACCAAGTGAAGGTTGAAAGAAGTTGGTGTAAAGATCAAAAAGATCTGAAAGAAAGAAGGAGTTGAGATTAATTCATAACTCAACTCCCTAGTGGAAAATCTCACAAGTGTTATGGGGACTGGACTAGCCCACGTTGGGTGAACCAGGATAACTTTTTTGTGTGATCTTTCTTCCTTATCTCTTTGATATTTATATTGTTCACACTCACTCACAATCACTATCTTAATTTTCAATTAAGATTAGTAACCTGTTTGTTTGAGAAATTTTTAATAGGTAATTTTTATTACATCACAATTCAAACCCCCCTTTCTTGTGATATTATTTTACTTCTGTGATGGTTCTGTAATGATTGTCTCTAAAAATACGAGTGTCTTCTGGATCCTATTTAGAGTCTGCATCTTCGATGCAAATAAACCAACATTTAAATTGGTCTTTAAAATACATTTGAAACCGATTTAGATACCAATATGGATTAATAATTTTAAGTACTCTATCTTTAAACCGGTCTATATTGTGATCGATTTTTCGTCTCTAAATTAATCACTCACTGTGTAGAGAATTTGTAATCGTAAAAGTTAATGAATAAATAAAAATTTCAATTAATATAACTTATAAAATATGTTCTAATCACATTTATTTTATTTTTCTCTGTTCATTTTAGCTTGTATGTCACAATTTGACAGATGAAGAATGTGTGAAGTTTTTAAGAAATTGTCACAAAGCTTTGCGAAAACATGGAAATGTGTTTGTTTTGGATTAGATAATTTTAGAGGTTCCAAACTCAGGCAATATCTCTGAGCATGCTTGTGCTATTGGCAGTAGCATGTTTTTAGTACATGGAGGAAAGGAAAGAACTGATAACGATTTTCGAAACTTGTGCGCGAGCTCTGGATTTTCTAAATTTCATATGGCTTGTAGTGATATCTCATCTATGTCAAGAGTGATGAAATTCTATAAATAAGAGTTACCGAGCATTTAACTTGGAACTTCAATATGTTGTAACTTGTAATAATATTCTTGAATAAAGTTTAATATATATAGGTGAAGTAATGGATAAAGAGAATTGTGCACCCTAGTTTTATTTGGTTGGATCTTGTGTTCATATTTTATCCTATCAGATATGAGCTCCTTGGGTATTCTACTTTGAAATTTGAAAACGACAATTATAAAGGAAGAAACATTTTTTGAAAAAACGACAGTTACAAAAGAACGAAGAGAGTATATACATACTTCATCTTTCTTATATTATTATAAAGAAATTTGGACGGGTTGAGCCTTTTTTTCCCTAATGTTTAGTCTTTCCATTGCATTCCTTATTGTTGTGTTTTTCTCTTAATTTGACATTTATGCAATATATTATCCTTAGATGCAGGGATGGGTGTATTCAGAAAACATGTGTAAATGCCCCACCTAAAATTTTGATTGTTTTGAAGTATATAGTTCCCTTGATTCCAAACCCAAGCAATATCTCCAATAGAAACTTCTAAAAAGATTTCATTAGACACTAGCACATAGGCTTAGGACATAGCATGCATACCATTTGTCCAAATAGAAATGTTCGATTTTTTGAAATAAAAAGAGTGATCCATCGCGCACACGTAGAAACACTCCCTAAAATGTCATGGTTAAATTTGACAATTAAACAAATAAGTAACATAGTAAAAGAATCCCTCGACGCCACCAAACAGAGCAATGAGAGCAAAATTACAATACAAGGTAGTTGACATGCAAGCCAATCAAATAACAACATAAATAAAAAATAAAAGAAAGTCTTTCAAACGCCAATATAAATAGCTCATTGGCACTGCGTCTCACATGTTTTTTGCGCCTGTGCGTCATCGCAATCATCAAACACAAATACACGAAAGGGGTGAGCAATCAAGTTTCATAAAGTATAATAATAAATTAGACAAACACATAAATAATATCAATTCTAATCTTTCACAAGGCATAAGTTTTATTCCAAGGGACACATTATCACTCGCATGAACACACATTTAATCACAACACATGCATGCACAATTCCTCTAACCCTTCTATTTCACTTGGTAACATCTAATTAAGAACAAATGGTAAGGAACGTGGCACTATGCTTTTGTAAGAGACAAACACATTCAAGTCCTCAAATTCTTGCTCGACTCGACCCAAAATTTATATACGTAACACGCAAAAATATAGTGGTTGCACGTAAGCTCCTAACATTAGGGATTTACCCACTAAACCACTTAGGAATTTTTCCCTCATTGTACTCTTATGATCTAACAAGTATGCCCCAACTATTAGGCACCACTAGTATATGTTCGCTACTACTTAAGCTTGGCAAACCCTACCTATATGATGACCATATAAACAACACTTCATTGGGTATTTGATCATATGACATACCCCTAGAGGTCGGGTTATCTCAATTCACATATAGTAAACAATGCATATTTCAACAAAGTACTTGTTATTCACACTCATATTGCACTATTTTTAGATATTTAACCCACATATCACAATAGCATCATTCAAGTTTAAACAACACTTAGCGTCAATGCTCACATATAGGAAATTACACAACATCAATATCATTCATGTCAATGCATAATTCAACTATAAACACAATATTAATGTTTCAAATTCCTTATTTTAACTCATAATTTAACAAATTTCGCAATTATCACTAAAAGACTAAATACAGTTTGTCAGTTGGCCAACTCCAAACACATGACTTAATCAAACAATTCTCACCCTTATCTTAGCCATATAATGCCCATTTGTTTTTTTTTCTTTCCAATTTTAATTAGTCATTAAATAAGTCGTTGTAATGCCCGTTTAAAAATCCAATTCTTAATGAGTATTTTTACCCTTTTTCTCTAACACTATACCTCTTTATATTGTCATCTAAGGCTTAGGATTATCCATCGATTAATTTGCACTTGGATATTTCCAGAGCTATCGACGAAGTTTTAGAAGTTTGTATACAAATGCAATTACTTCTTGACTGCAATAGATACTCTTAGATGGAAAGAGGAACTTGATTGTCTTATAGCCAAGTACTTGGAATTCGGGTGGAAAAAGATTCAGTCTATTGGCTTAAACACTTGGAAATCGAGTGGGGGAAAGATTCAGTTTATATTGGAAATGTTTAAGAGTAAAATAGCAACAAATTGTTTCTTGGCAACAAAAATCATACCCGCGGGTACCCAACCCGAACCAGACCCAAGTTGACGGGTTTTACTCGTTTTGATTGGGTTTGGATTTTCCTCGATTTCAAAACACGGGTACGGGACGGGTAACAGGGATATGTATCCACCCCTAACCCATAGCCAAACCCCCGAATTTAGAAAATCAATTTATTACCCATTTTATATAAATAGAAACCAAAACCCTAAATCATTTCACCCACAAAGTTAAAGTCTCAGTCTTTCAGACGACACTTATTATAGTTCTCTCTTTTCTCCTTCCATGTCTCACATTCTCGGCCTCTCTCTCTTTTATCATCATAGTCATCAATCGTCGTCATCTCTTTGCAGGATAATGCATTAATGCATTGTGCTCGGGGTTGAAAAATACTTTTATTTTTATTAAAAAAAATTATACACTGCAGGGATGGGGATACCCGAACCCGTCGAAGACGGAGATGGGTTTCGATTTCTCATCTCGCTGGATATGAGTAGGGTAACAAGTAAGTATATGAGAGTAGGATATGTGAACGAGGAAGGTAAAACTTGTCCACCCCGACTAATTTCCATGCCTGACAACAATTATATGTATAGGGTGACTCAAGCCCTATTAAGGATGAGTAGCTAATGCTCATTTGGTGACTCTATGAAGTGGCATATATGAGAGTAATGTTGTTATTATTCGTTTATCAACAAGGTTGAATCATAATAATGATTGTGCTATTTTAATTTTTGTCATGCGGTTGTGTTTGTAGGAACATGTTTAGTATTGGACCACTACATGAAGATTTGGAAACCTAACTCATGACGAGTTCAGTCTACCATGCATAGAAAGTTAACCATACTCAGAAAATTTCAATATGAAGAATGAGTGAGATGCAAAACAGTAAGGACTAATTTTTTTATCAGCAGGGACTAATTTCATAGATGAAAAAATTTGGAGGGACTAAAAGTCTAAGAAATATTTTAGGGGGACTAAAATCAAATGTTGGTATATTTAAGGGAACTATTTACTTATTTAACCTTTAATTTTATTAATAATAGGTTTAAAAATGAAAACGGTCCTCGAAAATATCAAGAGTTTTTAATATTAGTTCGTGTAAATTTTCATTGTTTAAAAAAATTTAGTCCTTACAAATATCCCTCCATTTTCATTTGATTCATGGTGTTTTATTTTACTCGTTGCATAATTTATTTATGTTAAAATTAGTCCTTATAATATGTCAAATATTTGATTTTAACCCTTAAAACAAGGACTAAAATGAATGATACAAAGTATGATTTTCAAATGCTTATATTTTGCAACGATCAAAACAAAACTCGAAGTTCGTCAAAAAGAAAAAAAAACTCGAAGGACTCTAACCAAAAAGAGATACTCCTTCCGTCCCAAATTATAAACAAAAAAATCTCATTTCCTTTGTCCCAAAATATAAGAAAAAAAAGACCAACTTTTATGCTATTATTATGTTTTTTCAAAAAAATCATCTTTTCCAAAGTAAAATTAAATGCATATTGCATTGAATTTGTTCTCCTTTTTATTTTCTCCATAACCATTATCCAATAAGAATTGGTTTTACATCTTTTTATGAATCTTATTCCAAGAAAAAGACAAAAAACTATAACTCAAATTACTATGTTTTAGTTTTCTTAATTGTGTGAATCTGTGTTTTTTGCTTATAAATTGGGACGGAGAGAGTATATTTGTAAACACTAAAAGTATTCTTGCAGAGATTAAAACAAACAAAAAATACTACATTTACAAGGATAAAATATATTTCAAAACTTTTCAGTCAAGAATAAACAAAACACTTGACAATCAAATGATATTGAGAATAATTCCCCAATGAAAAAAGAAAATGTTTTAAAAGAGAAGAATTTGGTGTTGCATACCTTACAAATGTGAGGATATATGATGGTCTCGTCATTCAACGTATTAATTAGAATGTGGGACTTCCTGCTGACAAATTGTTAACATTAATTAACAAATACATCAACCCCTAAAATATATGTATGAACATCTTCGGTCTGAAACATATAATATGACGTTGAAATCGTAGATTGTAAATCAATTTTAAGATAAAGTCTGAAACATATATATTTTAAAATGACTTTACAGTTTTGATAGTTTGATCTTGCTTTCTAAAAAAATATTGAGAGTGTGTTTGGATGAGAGAATGTTTTGAGGTGATGTAATGTTTTTAGGGAATTTAAATACAAGATGAATTTTATTGTTTGGATAATAATTTGAAATTTTTTAAAAATGATTGAAATTTATGAAATATTTTGTTCAAGTTAAATTTAGAGAATTTCAAATGACACATAAAAACTAAGAATTTCAAATTTCTTCATTGTTACAATTTTTCAAAATTTTCAAATTGACACCAATAAATTTCCAAAAATTGCAAATTGATCCCTCGAATTTTCAAAAATTATAATTTGACCCCTCAAAATTTTTGATATTTACAAATTGACCCTAATTTAAATTTTCAAATTTGGCCCAAAAAAATTAAAATTTATAAAAGTTGTCCTAAAACGAGGACAATGAATTTTTTTATTACTTTAACCAAACAAAAGTATTGAGAATGAGAGTAATTTAATTGAATCATTTAAATTACCTAGAATTTTAAATTCTTTAAAATTTTCAAATTACTTAATCCAAAACACACTCCTAGTTTGATTATCATACCGTCGCGTTTATTTTTTAAAGATAAAAGTAACGTTTTTTTAAATGAAGATAAAAGTAAATTATTCAGCGTAAATATAGAAGGCAGTATCTCATTCTCCATTACTATGTAATACTGTGTTTCATTAGAATTATAAAATAAAAAAAGAAGTATGTTTCGTTAGTTTTTTTTTTTTTGTAAATAGAAAAGGAGTTAAAGCCCTTTTATTAGATAATTTTGTTTAGCCAATTAGATCTCAAACTTTCTTGGATGGGGAAAATATAGTAGAATGAACAAAAGAACTAATTAATGGATGTAGATATTTAAATTTTCTTTTGAGGAACTTCGAAACTTTGTAGTACATCCATAATTAATTTCAAAGTCACCAATTTTCATAAATAATAATGACATTGTATACCTTTTCTATGAACATTTGTTCAATAGTTGTGTTAAGATCACCTTTCCATCGCATAGTTTCTTCTTCCACCTCAATTGCTGTGAGGTACGGTGCTACTGTGAGTGCGGATGAGAAGATCATCATTTCAGGACATCCTTTAACAATGAAAAAAAGCAAAGATGGGAATATGAATGTTTGTTTCCCATAGCAGAAGCTTCTCAAACTTGACAACGAAGTAAATTCCAAGTACTCCAAGTTTTCAAATATGATGTCCTCCTCTGCTTTTTCTTCATCAATCTTCACAACATCCAACATCTTCTCACAATTCTCTATTATTAATGCTTTGAGTTGAACTAGGCTTTTTGCTGTTGAAGATGTTATCAAATAGACCAGCTCTTTGCAATTGTCCACATTCAAATAGGTTAAATTTGTGAAAGATGTCGATGATGGTACCAAGATTATTAAACTTGGACAATTCAGTACATGTAAGTTTTCAAGATATTGGAACAGAGGATGATCCAATGGAAATTCTTCCTGCCAGATGTGCTCGAGCTTTTCCAATTCAAAAAGCCATAATTTTTTTATTTGCTTTAAAATTTGCATACTGAGATGATCGGTGGGGAATAATATTTCAAAGGAACAATTACGCACTTGAAATGTTTGAAGATTAGGAAATATTGTATGGAAATCATTCAGAAAAATAGTTGGAGTTTCATCGAACAATTGCAAACGAAGAAATTCAACTTTGTGAAAGATATTTTCTTGACAATATCCATTCAATATCCCCAACATATCTGTGTCATTTACTGCCAATTCCTCCAGGTTGGGGCTCAACTGAAAAATAAACATCCAAAATTAAAATAAATACTAGTGTATTATTACATTTAGAAATAAAGAAAAACAAGGTATGATGGGATTTACCTTTCCAATACAAAACAGGGGTTGTTGGAACTGCATATCATGATTTTCTTCCACCGAGTAAGGTTGTTGCAAGTCTGAATTGTCGAAAGAAAACATTCTTAGTGCTTCACAACGATATACATTCAAAGTCTTCAATGAAGGGCAATCTAAAGTATGCTTTCCTTGATAGAAACTCTTAAGATTTGTCAAATGATACAACTTCATAACTTTCAATTGGGGAAAATTAAAATTAATTTCCATTGACCCAGTTTCTTCCACTGCAACAATTTCCTTGACTCCACAAGACTCTATCTTAAGCATTTCAAGATGTCCAAGATCTACGCATAGTGAATATGGAAAGATATATGACAAGCTTTGGCACATAGAAACATCCACCTTGCATAGGTTTCCAAAGCTGATAATTTCATGAGGATCCTCATTCCATATGTGCTTCAATTCGGGTAAGCTAGACAAAGTTAGTCTTTTCAATTGAGTGCTTTGTTTTATCAATATTTCTTGTGACTTCATACCTTTCACATCAAACACTGCTTCTAATGAATCACAATCTTTTACTTCTAATTCTTCCAATGTCTGTAGCACTTGCATTACATTTGATGGAAAAAGTACATGTGATAAAAAATCACACCTTTCTACCACAAGATGTTTCAAATTGCAGAACACATTGTGATGAAGTTGACCATACCAAACATCCTTTAGCTCAGGATAGTCAGACAAGGCTAAGTACTTGAATTCACCAAATGCAACCTGATCATTCAAATTAATAAATGATCATGATCTAGATAGATAGTCTTAAACTAACCCAGAGAAAATAAATTGATGGATGATAATAAAATATACCTTATTGTAAAACATTTTCTTTACGGTATTGTTGAGGTCACCCTCCCAATGATTTTCTTCATCAGTTTGTACATTTTGAAGATTTGGTGTGTTGGTCACTCCCAATGAAAAAAGTTCCATTCGAGGACATTCTTTGACAACTACAACTTCCAGCAACGGGAACATAATGGGGCATGGGCATGAGCAAAAACAACAGAGCCTTTGTAAAGAAATTAGTTCTAGAGTTTGTAAACTGCAAAATACAATCTCGTTCTCATCTTCTTTACCGTTGACTATATCCTCAAGCAAATTACACATTTCAATCTTCATTGTTGTGAGTTTGACAAGACTCTTTGCTGTTGAATGTGATATTAAATTGATCAACCCATTGCAGTTTGTTACCTCCAAATAGGTAATGTAACTAAAGGTAACAGAGGATGGAACCAACTTTATCAGACTGGAACACTGATAAACCCAAATGCTTTCAAGAAAATGTAGAACTGGGTCAATCTGAACTCCTTCTTTGCATATACATTGAAGCTTGCTTAGGTGCCGTAATTCCAACTGTTTGAGTCGCGGTCTAATTTGAGTTTCCTTTTCTGTTCTTATGGTTTGTTCACCTTGGAATATCTCTGTGAAGAAACACCATTCGACTAACAAGCTTACTGAATTAGGAACATTTTTCAGAAACCAATATGGAAAATTAGCTTCTTCATTGTAGAATTCGCTCACAGCAATGTGTTTGAGGTTGTTGAATTGAACTCCAGCATATTGGGTTTGCAATATCTTGTCAAAATCTTTGTTGTTCAAGTTCAAATTCTCCACATTGGCAAGTACCTGTTGCAAAAACTAAATTAAAACAAAACATTTTACTTCTAAGTTTTTAAAACATTTAAAAGTGTTCTATCTATGCTAAGTAGAATAATAATTCCAAAGTAAATTATCAATTATTATCTTCAAATGAACATAACATTGAATTTTTTTTCTGTGCATTTATATTCAGAGTAGATATTTAATGCTACCCTTACCTCTTCAATCACAAAAAGAGTTTGATACGTTGAGATATTGAGCACATCATTTCTGGAACTTTCTTGGTGTCTCAAAGTCTCAGCCTTAAATAGCTCTATTTTTGGACATTGAAACAAGTTGATTGTTTTCAATGATTTACATTGAAGAGAATGAACCCCAACAAAGAATGCCTTAAGTTTGGTCAAATTATCAAGTTTAATGGAAGTCAAATGAGGAAACACAAATTTAACCATCTCATCTGGTCCTTCTTCCTTGGCCACAATTTCTTCAATCCCACAGTTACTTACTAGAAGACTTTGAAGTAGCGTCATATCTCTAACAACTGAGAGTGGAAAGAGGCTTATCAAGCTTTTGCATCCCACAACAGATACATCACTTAAATTTTGAAACCTCATAGTTGAATGTGAACCCTCCTTCCATACATGGTTCAGGTTTGGAAGATTAGATAGTTTCAATTTCTTCAATTGAGTAGTATTCTGCACAACAATTTCTTTGGCAAATTCATCTTTCAAATCAAAAACTGCTTCTAATGAATCACAATCCTCCACATCTAATTCTTCCAGGTTCATCAGCACTTCTAGCAAGTTAGGTTGAAAGAGAACATCTGATAAAAAATCACATTTATGAACCACTAGATACTTCAAACTCCTAAATGTGTTATGCTCAAGTCGACCATACCACAATTCTTTTAACTCAGGATATTCAGATAGTTTTAAATGCTTGAAACTACCAAATCTCACCTGTTAAAACAATTGTATTGTGAGTTAGTTAGTAGTAGTCAAATATAATGCATTTACAAAATAGTCTTTAACACAATAATTAATGTAAAACCCAGTTTAACAATTCTATTCATTTTAAAATTGAGGATAATAATAATAATAATTTTCTCTAATGATAACTTTTAAAATTAGTCTGGTCAAAAGAAATATCAGTAGTTGGTTGTTAGTGGGTAGATTGTTAGTATAGTGCTCTATATATAGGGTGTAATCACCTCATGCAAAAATACTTTTCATCATTTTGTACCATTTTTACAATGATCAATATAATATTTTTTTAACAAGCCTATAAGTATGCTATTAAGAATTAGCAGTTAAGTTCATTTATTAAACTACTATATAGAGTTTTGTTTATAAATAACCACCTCTCTATTGTTTTCCAAAATGATAATTTAAATTATCATTATATTTTCCTAAACGCTAATTTGTCTTTCAATTGACGTGCTTTATATACATACTTTTATTTTGTAATTATATATAATTAAGTGAGTTTTTTTCTTCAATCTTATTAGATATATTAGTGGTTCAGTTCGTCTAGTGATTGGATTTGGACCATGTTATCCGTCACTTTGTTTTATCAATATTTCTTTAAACTTCAACCTTTCACATCAAGCACCGATGAATAACAACTTCTAGTTTTTCATTTCTATGACATTGTTACACAAGAAATAAAGTGGTAAATCAAACATACCTTATCTTCAAACATGTTGTATATTGTATCGTTTAGGTTTCCCTTCCAAAGCCATTCTGAATCATTTTCTGCAATTTTAACTTTTTGTAGAATTGGTGTACTTGTGTTTCCGATAGAAAAAATCTTCATACGAGGACATTCCCCCACAATTACTTTCTCCAACAACGGAAACTTCATGAAACACTTACTAGAGCAAAATTTGATGAGCCTTGGCAAACATTCCAATTTTAAAATTTGTAAACTTGTAAAAGCAATGTCAACATTTCCTACTCCAGTCATTATTTCTTCAAGTGAATTACAATCTTTTATCTCCAGCACAGTGAGCTTGTCCAAACTTCGCGCAGTAGGAGTTGTGATTAGATATTTTAGCCCATCGCATTTAATTATCTCTAACTTTGTGAGATGATTAAGGGTGACAGAGGAAGGCATCAAATTTGTCAAACTAGAACAACTTTGAACCCGTAAGTATTCAAGGAAGTCAAGAACTGGGTCAATTTGGGATCCTTCCTCACATATATGTTGAAGTTTAGGCAATTCATTGAATGTAAGATTTTTGATATGTGCATGAGTCCTCTCACTTATTTCTCCTTTATCTTGGAATATCTTCTTGAAGCAACTCCACTCAACAGTTAGTGACTCAAGAGTATGCACATTTTCAAGAAACCAATAAGGAAATCTAGCATCTTCAGTGTCATAGCAATTAAAGCCAATAAAAGTCATTTTGGTAAAGAGGGAACTTGAGTTTTGGGATTGCAATATCATGTCAGCATCCGCCTGTTCCATTCTCAAAAACTCCAAGTTTGGAATCACCTAAAACATATTTAGACAATAATTACTATAGACTAAAATTTGTCTTATTAATTTTTGCCATCTAATTCAATTGTAAAAGCTGAACAAATCAGAATTATTCAATTGAATACAAGTATAATAATTGTTTGGTATTTCAAAAGAAAAACAAAAAAAAAGTCCTACATTTATTATATTGATATGCATACCTCTTCAGCAATGAAAAGTGGTTGTTGCTTTAAAACAGAGTGTTTGTCATCTCGAAAATTGGAGCTTCTTGTAGAATGAGTTCTAAACAAATTCAACTTTGTACATTTGTAAACATCAACATTCCTCAAAGATGGACATAGAAGAGTATGATTTCCAGCATAGAAACCATTGAGTTTATGTAAGTCCCAAAGCAACAAAGTAGTTAGTTGATTAAACTCAAATATGGGATCTTCATTCATGCTAGATTCTTTCTCCTCTGCAACAATTTCCTTCATGTTCCCACACCATTTTATTTCAAGTTCCTTAAGATGTGAGCATCTAGTGGCCACGGAGAGTGGTAATACATACTCCAAGCTTAGACAAAATTGCAAGTGTACATTTATTAGATTTTGAAAACTAAGAATTCCTTGAGGATCTCCACTCCATATCTTTTTCAACTCCCACAATCCATTTAAAGTAACTTTTTTCAAATGTGTTATAACCTCCTCACTGTTATTTTCATTGAAATTCAATTCAAATATCTCTTCAACTAAAGCACAATTTGTAACCTCCAACTTCTCTAGCTCATTATATGTGTTTTGCATTGAAGAAGGGAAAACCACCACAATTTTCTTACAATTGTTCACTTGCAATATCTTCAATGTTTCAAATTGGTGGTGCCATATTGCCTTCAAGTTGTCCATGTCCTTCAATATGATTTTCTCTAATTTTATAAAATGAACCTATGAATTCATAACCATAATCATTATAAATAAGTTTTAAATTAATTGAAATGTTCCTAACAGTAGAATAATTATCATACCTCTTTCAATGCATTGTTTCTCTCTTCTTTAGCTATTATCTCCTCCATCATAGGACAATTACTTATTTCAAGGTGTTTCAGGTTCATAAAACTTTCAACCAAAGTAGAGGAGAATTATCGACAATCAAGCTAGTCAAGTTGCACATTGATCGATAATTGTCATCCCAAATAAGATTCAAATTGAGAAGTGAGCTCAACTTAAGAGTATCCAAATTGGGAAATGCAACCTACATAAAAACAAATTAACATAAATCATTACAGAAGACTATAATAATAATCCTTATACATGCTTTCTTGACATTTAATAATAGTTTAATTAGAGAAATTAGAGAAACCCATAAGAGAGAATTAAAGAGTAATACAATTTCAGACAGGAGCAAATACAATTTGATACAATTTAAGATTGACATTCCTAATGAAACTTTAGTACCGTATAAATCTACAAAGCTGGATAATGACTAATTAGATTACAGTAAACAGTAATTTATATTACAAAATTCGTATGCATTAAATTAAGATGAACTATGTATAATGTATAAAAAAAAGAATGTATCGATAGAAATTGGATATATATCACTAATAGTTTAATTAATAGTTTCATTTTAACTATGAAACAACATATAACTAATAGTTTAATTAAAAAGTAACAATTGTCCTCGTGAAGTAGGGACAATGCATATTATATGTAAGGTTCGGAGTTCAAAGCCCGACCACCAAAAAAAAAAAGTAACAACTATGGTATGAAGTATTCAAATACACTAATATATCTAAATATAAACTAACTTTCAACTTTGAAAATCTTGAGCAAGATGTAATTATTATTATTATTATTATTATTATTATTATTATTATCATTTTTTATCCCTTCATTTTTAAGAAGTTGCGATTTTGACACCTAACAAAAAAAAATGCTCCTAGGAAATATGCTATTTTGACCCCTAATCTTTATAAAAAGTATGATTTTGTCCCTCTGTTTTTAGGATACGTGACATCTTCTAAGTAGTTTTGCAACATTTTGTAAAGTTAGAGCATCCACAATGGTAGTTCCTTAATAGGGACTCCTTAAATGGACCCGCGTTACACATCACCTATTTATAATATTTTAATAAAAGTACCTATTAAGGACTCAATAGCTCCTACATAAATAAGGACTCCAATGAAAAGTACTTAAATAGGCCCCACTAACTTTACATCATTAAACAAAAATAATTTATTTATTAAATTATAAATTACCTTGTAATATTTAATTATAATCTTTAAAAAAAATTAAATTATAAAATATTTATTTATTCGTATGAACTTAAAATTCTGCCACAGTTGCTAATAATTTGAAAATAGAAAAATTAACATTACAAATTTTACATTCCTTCGTTAAAAAATAATAATAATAATTTGCATGAATTACATTTTATTTAAAATGATGACAAATAGATAAAAATAATATTTAAAACAACTATTAATTATTTTTTTAAAATCAAAACAACTATTAATTATTAAAATATTACTTATTTTGTAAGCGGGACCACATAGTACATATTTTATTACTTCTTTTAAACGAGGGACACGATAGTTGCCTAGGAGAGAGAGGATCCTTATATAGTTACCCGTTCCTTAACAGGGAATCATTTTTTCTTGGAGGTCCTTAACAGGGACTGGTCCTTGTTAAGTAAGGACCTCCCATTGGAGATGCTCTTAGAGGGTAATAATGTTATTTTTGTTATTAGGGGGCCAAAATCGCAACTTTTAATTTTTAAAAGGGTTAAAAATACATCTAAGTCTTTTTCATAAAGAATCACTTTTATTATCGCATATATTATAGTTTTAGAACAGTAAATATATATTTTCGATCTCATTAAAACAATAAACATTAATCTTGTTCATTTACTCATTTTTTACTCAATTGATTTTTCATTAAACGTGCCAATTTATCAACAATGAACATACCTGACCATTGAAAAATGGTGTAGAAGTGTAAGATGAGAAATTATCAAGTGTCTGCAAATGTTCTAAAGTCAAAGAACGCAACAGAAGAAACTCAATTTTATCATAGGTGATATCATAATTTGCACTTGAATTGTTGTCTTTAAACACTATTTCCTTCATAGAATTGCACTGACAAACTTCAATCTTAGAAATGTGGGAAAGTTCTTTAACCATTGCATATGAGAATAGATATTTTAATTGGACGCAGTTTTTGACTTTGATAACATTGAGATTTCCAAAAGAAGTAATTGAAGGTTGACCATGACATATATGCTCCAAGTTTTCAAGACTATGAAGTACTAGTGTTTCCAAGATGGGAAAGGACGCATAGATTTGATTCCTCTCTTTAGAATCAACAATGTGCTTCATGTTTGCATTATTTTGGATGTGGAGATGTTTCAGAAATGGAAATCCTTCCCCATTTAGTTGATAAAGCACATTTTGAATTCCTTCTACATCATCCAAGTACAAATTCTCAACACCTTTAATCAATGCTTTAATTCCATGCTCCAAATGTATGTTTGTACCAAGTTTGAGCATCAATGTTTTTAAGGTTCCATCCTCAATGTCAGACCAGTCCCATACATCTCCAATTGCTATTTTATATCTTTCCAGCTTCTCAAACACCAATTGCAAGTCCTTTGGCAACATCAAAGTCTCACGAATTTGTAATTCTAAAGTTGTCAAGTTGGGTAGTTTTCGAAGCTCGGCAATGCTAGCATTTTCAGTTTCAACCGTTGAATTCACATCTTTCCAATTAATAGAGGTATTTCCCATGTACAACTCCTCCAATTTAGTCAAGCTTGATATGATGTTGGGTGGGACTACTTCTATTCCTGAATGGCTCAAATCAAGCATTCTCAATTGAATCAATCTCCCTATTTCTCTTGGCAACTTGATCATTGAAGATTTCCAAAGGCGGAGAATTTTTAAATTTTGCAAAGCTTCTAGTGCAACCATATTTTCCAGAACACATTGATCCAAACACAATGTTTGAAGGTCTGTTAAAAACCGAAACGATGTGGGTAATGATAACAAGTTCAAGCGCATTAAATTTAGCACTCTAAGGCTTCTCATACCCTCAAAAAAAGTATCAGGGATTTTGAAAGAAGAATTGTTACTGCCCAAATAGAAAAGCTTAACGTTTGGACAATCAATCGTTTGAGGAAGCTCGTGTGTATGCCATCTTTTTAGAAACATCTGCATGCACCTTTTTAGAAAATCATTGGTTGGCCATTCCTCATCAGATTGTTTTCTTAGAAATACATGTTTGTCCCTACGTGCTATTGAGATAGCAAAATCACGAACAAAGTCATGCATTTCAATCTTTCCACCTGTTTTAACTTCAAGCAAAAGACAAGTCGCTTCCAAAGATTTGATTATTGTGTAAAGTCTGTTTCTTGCATCATCCATGACATTAATATGCTTCAATATGTCCAACCCCATTGCAACTTTGAGAAAGTACTCTAGATCATTACCTGGCAGTAATGCAAAAAGCAAGAAGAGATCCCTCATTTCATCACTCTCCAATGAGTTGTAACTCAACTCCAAAGTAAAATAAGTTCCCCGGTCCATCTCTGTATGATCATTACTTTGTAATTTCGTTAATACATCTTTCCAGTATTTGATATCCCTCTTATTTTTCATTGCACGTGCTATTGTCACCACCCTAAGAGGCAAACCTGCACATTTTCTGGCCACTTGAAATGGTAGATCTTTCAAATTGCTATCTTTAACCACATCCCCTGCCATAAATTGAAACAAACTCCATGACTCATTTTCACTCATAAGTTCAACTTTGAAAGTGAAATCCTTTGGAACATCCATTTGCAGCAACACTTCTTGATTTCTACTTGTCATCAACAATTTGCAACCATTATGTTCATCACCAACTGGTATCCCCACTTCTTTCAAATCAAGTATGGTCCATATGTTATCTAGAATGATAAGAATACTTTTCTCCGTCTTGATTCTTTGCCTTAGGCGTTGTTCTCTGCCAAGAATAGTCTCCTCTTTGAATCGCAGACCCAAGAAGTCTGCAATCTCCCCTTGAATTTTTTTTATGTCTGGAATTTTGGATACTTCCGTCTTCACCACTTTATCGAAGAATTTATTTTCCTTGGCTATTTGAGCAACTTTCTCCACGAGAGTGGTCTTGCCGACACCACCCAACCCATAGACCCCAATGTTGCGTGAAGTAGGATCTGCTAAAGCCTTCAGAATGTCCTCCTTAAGCGACTCCCTTGTGTCATACATTTCACTATCTCTTGTTGAGGAGGAGGCTACTACATCTAGAGGGGGAAGGTGACCAACTGAATTAAACTTTTCTTTCCCTTGAACAACTTCAACAACATTATTTGCAATTTTTGTGGCATTCCTACTTAGTTGATGACGCAAAATTAAATTTGGGAATGACCATGGTGAGCACCTAACATTTGCACTGCGAGAATCGTTTTGAAGCTGATTCACCTCTTTAATGACCCCGTCCGCTTTCTCCAACCAATTCAAAACATCTTTTTCAATTTCTTTACCATTTTCCCTTTCACTTTCAACTGAATGGGTCATTCTTTCTCTTGCAGCCTCAAGGTCTCCAACATGATTGTTTAACGTCTTGAAGTTACCTTTGTAGAATATCAAGTAACTTGCTTGACGTCCAATAGGCACAACGGTATATTCTGCTATTTTTCCAACAATAGAAATTAAAATTTCCATTGATTTTTTTTTCTTCTGCTCTTCCTTGTGACTTGAGTCAAAATCTGAAAGTGAAAGTAAAAATATACTATTTATGGATAAGGGCAAAATAAACAAGGGCAACATTTGAAAATGTGAGAACATTAACACATTACTCCTATTTTCGATGAAAAACTGCAATTAATAAATAGAACATAATAAAGGTAGACTGTGCAAATTGAATTTCATTACAATCATGTATAACCAATCATGACAGCCAATAAACAAATAAAGGTATTAGTATTCTTTAATCAATAAAAAAAATTAAAGATATAAGTAAATAGCATGTAAAATAAGAAGATGAATGCTAAATAGTGCCCCGAACATTGGTTAAACAACCAAAACAAGTAACCTTTTATAGAAAATTGTGTAATTATTACATAATCAAAAGTCAAAACTTATATTTTCAAGATAAAATTTCTAATGATAAATTCATTAACCTTTGTCCCTAGGGCACTGTTTAGCAAGACCCCTAACAAAATTTCAAGATAAAATTTCTAATTATAAAATGTCTGAATTAATCAAAGATGCTTAGCCAAGGAATTGAGTTCGACCAACATCATGGTGGGAGAATTGGCAACATGATT
>Ga0315914_1005727_pt1 | contig 17963 bp, 8 predicted proteins | sample MpolenodulesMG_FD_203920 | JGI IMG/M metagenome (GOLD analysis project Ga0315914, IMG submission 203920) | Medicago polymorpha root nodule microbial communities from Los Angeles, California, United States - elongated nodules | ecosystem: Host-associated > Plants > Roots > Nodule | place: USA...
GAAATATGCTACGCTAAGAAACTTCTGAAGTACCCTAACTTATATTCACAACTATTCATATTATTAACGAGTTCGTCTTTCCGCTATTATCTAAAAAATAATAGAAGTTTTGATGAATAATAAAATTGTAAAAAAAGTTCAAGTGAAGAATAAAATTGGAAGAAAAAAAAGTCACAACAAAACTTAATATCTTTTTTATATAAAAATATAGTGGCCGTATGTCAGTTTCTCTTGATTTGTATTTGGATCTGTGATGCTTAACAGAAGTTTGATCTAAGCTTTGTTTCTCAGAAGATATTCAGATATATATCGAGTTCTTTTCGTAGTATTTTGTGAATCTTTTTGTGAAGCGGGTAATCCTTAGCTAGCTATTGTCCTTGGTTGAAAATAGTTGTGGATTTTCTATTACAATTATCAAGAGTCAATGCAACCGAATGCAACAAATGGCTATTGCAAAGTGCAATTATGTTATCAGATCCTGTTGCTCCCATCAAGTATATATTGCTCCCATCAAGTATATATTGCTCCCATCAAGTATATATTGGTTACACACATCCAATATCCGCATAACCTATGCAGAAAATGGGAAGTAAGAAGGGTTCATTCAACATGTTGTCAACAATGTCCCTTCAGCACCAGTTCAACTTCTTGTTTCCATATAAGAAGTTATTTCATCCAATTTTTCTAAAACTACATTGAAATCTAGGAGAGTATCTGAATGGTTCGTAATTCTTAATTTTCTGTTAACAAATTCAAACAATCTAATGCAAAGGTATTTTGTTGATGGTAGTTTATTCTTTCTATTTAACCTTTACTGTCAACATAGTCTTAGTCGTTTCCTAATTTCTTTATTTTGAGAGATCTTTAAATTCTATGTTGATTATTGTTCAACAAATCATGGACCGACTTATTCCAAAGCATAAGCTTATAAGTGAATGTGCATTAATAGTTGTGTCTCAACAATGATTCTGACAATTACTGTAATCATTCTAACATATCCAATACAATAATAGATAACCAACTAACCAACTGCTATTACTCTTTTCCGACACATTCAACAGAATTTAGCACTTTCATAACCAATGTGGGACCTCATTGCCCAGCTTGATCTATTTAATAGATAGATACCAACCATTCTCTATTTATAAATGAGGTTCTCAAACTTTTCACTGGACAGTCCTTCAGTTGAACGTCTCAATAATCTCCTTAATGAAATGATGATCAATTTCAATATGCTTGGTTTGGTTATGTTGAGGAAAAGTGTGCAGAATCCTAATAAAAGATTTACAGCGCATTTGTCTATGATTAAAAATGAAGTTATTTAAGATTGAATTTATTTATTTATTTTGAGACTTTTATTTAAAGCAGAAAGTATTATTGGGTTGGTTGAAAAGTGAAATAACACTCCTTTTAAATGAAGTTTATCACAACTTTGTTCTAAGTAGTTTCTCAAAATGATAGCAATTTAAAAAAATTAAAAGTGGTATGTTCAAACCACTAGACCATGGGTTTATATTGTTTTATTGAGAGTCTCTTCTTAAAATATTACAATTATTTTTTTAAGTTTTTGGGATTGTAGCTCTCAAAGGAGTTACAATGTTACTGTTCTAATAAACTCAAACGACTTCCATTGTTTTGAATGTTTTACGAGATCCTCGTCTTTTATATCTACTATAAATTTTAATTTTTGGTTTGTGTGATCATAGCTATCAGAGGAGCTAAATTACTACTCTCAGGCACATCACCTGCTGCTAGACATGCTATTGATGCTGCTTTTGATCGACAAGGACCAGAAAGGCATGGTAGACAACTGGTTAGTGAACTGGATATCTTTTTTGAAATTTTTTGAGGCTGCATAAATTACTGCAATTTGATGCTCCAGTTGTCACATCTTTTGCTGTTATTCAAAAACTTGTTCATATGATTTTGATGAGCATATTTGCATTGAGGTTTAAACTGTATATTATATGTATCGATATCAAATGCTTGCAAGCATTTTCGGTAGTAATTTTATGGCAAACCCTAAAATGTTGTTCACAGTTGATTGGAATGTGTTATGCCCCCTATAGAAGATGAGAGTGATGACTCCCAATAAGGAAAGTAAATGAATCTGTGTTCATTGCCAAATGATGACATCAGCTTTATATAGCTGAGCCTCATCTTACACTAACATAAGCTTAACCTAGCTCTGGGTTGGGTAGAAATGCCATCACAAGCTACAGCTGTCGTTAAGTTACTGTTAGCCGTTCTTTATATCAAGCTAGTCTGAGTATTTAGCTAGTGTCTGTTTTTTTTGCATAATATGGTGGATATGATAGCATGATATTGGATAGGAAAATAGTAGGATAGAATAAGGACGTTATAGGTTTTTATCTTATCTTTTCTTATGTTTGAAGCACACAGTAGAACAAACCTGATAGTAGTGTAGTATATTATCGTTATATTTGAGATAAACTGATAGAACCCTGAGTTCCTGTACATGTGCTGGCCCAATAGTTGGGCCCGATCCATACAAGCACAACTTCTAGAAGCTGTGAGAATACAAACAGTTATAATAATTAGGCAGAATTGCAGTTATTAAAGAGAGGGTAGGATAGAGGGTTAGTCATTAAGGGCAGAATGTCAGTTATAGAAGAGAGGGAAGCCTAGAGGGGGAGGCATTCAGCAAGTTTGCTAAGTGTTGTTTAGGAGATAAGTTCTCTCTGGTATAGGAGCTTAGCTCTGGTAGGAGTTCCCTGAACTCTGGTTTATCCTTTCAGTTTTCTGTTTTCATAATTATAAGAGCTTTGAGCTCACCATTTTCCTGTTAAATAAATACAGTGTTACCTTCAAATTTCTGGGTTCTATCATAAACCAAATAATAACATGATATAGGATAAAAATAAAAAATTTGACAACTATATATAATATTTTAAAGTTAATCTTAGAACTTGAATTAGGTCTAACTCAACATCACAAAACCGGCTGGTAAAGTGAGAGATACCTCCCATCAACCTGTTAGGACTTATTCTACGAGGCTTGAAGAAGCAGCACCTACATTCAATGTCACCGGCCCTCTGTTTTGGGAGTGTGAAATGCAGATTCAGACCTTTTGTAACTCATTGTAATCAACTCCACCAGATCGAACCATGGTGAACACAGTTGGTGGCAGAAAAGGAAGAAGACAAATCTGACCATGACAATATTTAGACAAAGAATGCTTAGTGCAAGATCTAATAGCTTTTCGAAGAGCTATAGGAACATCTATTTCAGATAACTCATGATGACACTTAGGGAGAGAAGATGAGGACTCACCTAAGTTAGGATGATCAGTTGGATTATCTCTTGGTTCATATTCTTGATAGAGCTGGAAATTCAATTCCTCATTTACGTTCTTATAGTTCGTTTTCACATTGACCTTTCCTTTTCAAAGACAATCACTATCAAAAATGAATTTGACTGCCCGTCGAACTTCAGATTTTTCCTATGATAAATAAACCCAACAAGTTCAAGTATGGTTCTGAATAAAGTTACAAACTATCTTTTTGAAAAAGTGATTATTTTATTCAGACTCCAAACTTCAATATGAATAACCACAAATGGCTTTGATTGTCGGCTGTGTAAGTAAAGAAGAGCGGTGATGTTTTGCAAATTGACAAGTTTCATAATGAAGTAAAGATGGGTTCTCCCTAGAAAATAATTTAGGGAAAATATGTTTCAAAGACGGAGAAATTGGATGTCCTGACCGTAAGTGCCACAAGATAATGTTATTATTCTTAATAGAAATAGAAACTGATTCGAAATGGTACATAACCTCTAGAATGAAGTCCATTATAAGTGGGATTCACACCACGAATATGGTATTTACAAAATTACTTCTTTGTGATATAGAACAAAGTAGTTTGAGACAAGATTTTTTACAGTTGGTAATTGTTCTTTGGTGACTGTAAGTGAGCTTGAAGGAGACTTTCTTTTGATTATGAGTACTGGCCTAGAGAGAACAACCTTCATTTCCTCCCTTTTTCTTCAATTTAGGAGGCTTGCCATGGAGCTTCTGACATGTTTCACGGGTATGCCACGGGTTTGCAATACTAGCAAAATGGTCTTTTTCCAACTTCCTTTCCCTCCTCATTGTAGCTCTTGGTAGCAAGAGCAACAAAAGATGACTTACCATCATCGCACTTTTTCGAGCCTCTTCTCTCCTAGTGATAGAGAAAGTTTCCCTAATCGTTGGCAACAAAATCTTTCTAAGTATTTTACCTCGAACATCGTCAAAGTCGACTATTAAAACCAGCTAAGAACACAGCCTATCATTCACCTGTCTTGTAAGAAATAGCACATCGTCCTTAGTTCATTTCCAATTATTGTCCCAACAAAGATCCCAATTTCTGCCATAAAGTCATCAATTCATTATAACAAGTAGTTACGTTCTTGTCACCTTGCTAGGCATGACACAGTCAGGACTTGAGGTCTGAGATCTAAGAAGAATTATAAATACCACAACGTGTGTCGTTGAGAGTCTTCAAAACGTTTTTTGGTAATGGGCAAAAACTTAAAAGACTTTCTAGTTATGGGCTCTGTAGTGTTAACCAACCAAGCTATAACTATCAAGTTTTCAGGCTTCTAGAATTTGATATTTGGATCTGTTCATGCAGGTTTGTTCACATCTCCCATGAGAAATCTACCTATATTTCCTTTGCTTTCTAGTATCAATTTGAGATTTTGAGCCAATGCCGTGTGATTTTTCCCATTGATGTTTGAGACGCCCAACATCGATCATTAGAGTATTAGAGGATCGTTTGTCGACGTAGAAATTGGACAAAACAAAACACTTCCTGAAAATCCACTCAGTCCACCGCTGACGAGAAAACTGTTTTGGTTGCCGTCACTTTCTAGGTCGTCTTTTCCTGGACTGTCTTTACCTGCACCGCCCACTGCCAATCACACACGGGTCACCGTCAGAGCCGCCGCCAGTCATGCCCAGTTTACTGTTGTCGCCACTGCTGTTGGTTACACTTGTCTATTACATGAACCACCATTGGTCATATCTGGTTCTTCAATAACATATAGCTGGTTTAATATGCTATTGATCTCAGGATCTCAGGTTCAGTTCTCTCCGGAGCTAATTTTGGTAGGCTAGTTTGGCTTCTTCAGAAAAAAAAAAAAAAACGACATTGCTTGTGGCAGTTCCAATAAGAGCCTACTTCCACGCGCTACTGACACCATGTAGAAAGTAATGAAATAATAATTTGTGCTTTATTAATACAATCTTGTACAGATAAAGAAAATACAATACTAGTTGTCCCATTAATTAGGACCAATAATGATAGCATCAAATATGATCAAAGAGAATGAAATAAAATCAAGAAAAATAAAATCATATATTTCCCTTGATTTGGTACACCACTTGCCAGATGCAATTTCTAGTCTCCCATATGTTTAGAGTAGACAATTGTTGTTCTGAAAAGCTTGCTTCTTTTCGTGGTGTGTTAATCCTAGTTATACTTGGTGGGATTCTTTTCCTAATTTGATTAGGGAAGATTTTGTTCATAATAGGCTGTTTATGTCGAACTTCAGATTTCGATCTTCATGATTTTTTTTCATGGGTTTTGGTTTATGACCCAATGATTATATTTTCCTCTTCTCCTTTTCATTTTAGTGAAAATTTGGTGTCTCTACAAATGATTGTGAGAGTCATTAGAGTTAACATAGTTGGGATCTCTAATTCCATCCTGATGCTTCTGTACTCCAATCTAGTTTATCAATAAATAAATGTACTCTACATAACATTAACAGTTATTTGATTTTGAGATCCAAAAGTGTATCTCATTTATGTATTTGTACAGCTCTTTTAAAACAGCAAAATAAATATTCAGATTCGATGTAACTTTATCATCTCTTCTAGCTTACATGATTTCTTCAAACGCAATCACAGGCTGCACTGCATGCTCTAGGAAACATCTCAGGTGAAACCAGATCTGAGAATGACGTCATACTTGATGCTGAAGCAGAAGAAAACCTGCTTCGCTTACTTTATGAAACAGCATCCAGGAGCTCAAAGCTGACACCATCGGTCATTTTTTTACACTCTTTAATTTCAAATGCTATTTGCTGGTTAATATTTTTCTAGTTGTAGTTGCGTATGATTGTAAGTTTCTATTTAAGCTAAAGATATTCAGCATACACTAAACTTTTTCTAGTTGTGGCTTTGTCCCATCTTAATCATGACTCGGCCAGTAATTGAAAATTTCTGATCTAAATCAAAAAGACCAGGCTGAGCAGTGTCTTTCTATCAAAATGTGTGAGAAAATTTAGCATCCTCCAAAATCATTTCAGATATACGTATCTGAAAAAAAAAAACTGTTTTTATTAGAGATATGGGTGGTTCGGCAAAGTTGTTTTACTGAGCGCGACCCACTTTTATTTCTTTCATTCCTTTCATCTAAATATAATAATTTAGAACATCTATTGTTTCATATAACAATACAGAAAGTTTGTAAAGATAACTAATAGTCACACTGAAATGTGTTGAAAGTGAATAGCAGAAATACTTTCTTATCTTATTCAACAGGACATGCCCTTCTTTATTAGAGGTATTTTATTAAAGCTTATTCCTTAGATTAAGGAAAGATAGGAACAAAAGAGGAAACAAATAAATAGAACTTTTTTTAAGTTTAGAACTAAAAATCAAAAGACCGATCTCTCAAACCAGAGATAAGAAATGTCTCCCAACTTTTCTACAGAAAGTGCATCTTGGTCAAAAGCCCTTGACAAATAATATTTTTATAGAATCTTACCCAACAAATGACCCTGATTAAATAGCAGTTCTATCACTTCCAAGATTTTGTTGATCAGTTACTTGTAGGCTGTAGTTTTTGAGTGCATTTTACCCTGTACTTTATAAAAATTTGATGCTATTAGAACCTAAGATCCTCTAGGGTACAATGTTCATTGAGTTGTCTTGCATGAAAGCTTTATGCGCCAGTTATTATAGACTGGAACCTCACCATTATCATGCAAATTGCAGGGTCTATTTCTATCAGTTTTGCAGCAAGATTCCGAAATCCGTATAGCGGTGAGACATTTAAATGATTTTGTATTTCAAGTTTTACGAAGCATGCTTGAATGATTTCATTTCAGTTGTCACATGAACATAACATAGCTTTAGAAGTCAATCATTTTTAGTAATTTCAATTTCATATGATGGAAATGAAATCAGGTCAATATAAAACCCAAAACTCAATTATGTAGCATTTAAATATTTCAATCACTAATATCATCAAATTAAGGAAGGAGAGCTTTGATGCAAAATTATATTACTAGTAGGTTGTCAGTCAAGCCTTAGAATCTTCCTCTTGCAAATACAAGACTGCCTACAATATGTTTTTTACCTATTTTTTCTTAGACATGATCATAGAGGAAGCTTTATAGAGCTTTACAGCACTACATTGCACTTTTAGTTACATCAAATTTAGAAGTTAATCTCTGTATACTAGATTTTTTAATATCAGGCTGTTGTAAATAAAATTCAGGAATCAATAACAAAGTTCGCAGGGTGGCACACACTGGTCAAACTTTTTTTAAGCCTGTCCTTAAATTCACTAAAGAAAGTCTGATGTGATTTTTGTGTGACATATTTTCAGGGTTATAGAATGATAAGTGGATTGGTGTCTCGACCGTGGTGCTTGATGGAGATATGCTCAAGACAAGAGATTATAAATATTGTGACCGACCCAAGTACCGAAACTACAAAAATAGGTCTGTTTTGATTCACATTATTGTGAATATGCATCATGCAATCCATTCCACATGTTTACAGTCCGAATATTACTATTTTATTTTCTTTGGTGTGTATTATTTTAACATAAATCAGAGTATTTCAGGAATGGAAGCTAGATATAACTGCTGCATGCGGATAAACAAATCACTGACGCAGTCAAGTAGAGTCTCTGCTGATCCTGCTTTTGCAGGAATAGCTGCAAAGGTCAGATGCCAAACTTTCCCATTATGTATTGCTTGTGTTTGTGTATCTTTTATATCCTAAACAAATCAAGAAAACAGTGTAAATGCCAAACTTTCCGGTTGTGTTTCTGTATCTTGTGTGCAGCTGCAAGAAGCCGTAGGAATGGGTCCGTATCTTCATCATCGAAAGCGTGTTGAAGCTCAGCCTATTGTGATGACGGCCGATAGATTTTAGTTTGCACAAGCTGATCTTGTAATTTTGCAATTTGCAGTGGTGTGGAACATAAACCTTACTCTTTACCTAATATTTTGTTATGACTTCAGGATTGGTTTTTAACAAGTTAAAAGAGCCTTTACAACTTTTGATCTAGACTTGAGCGTTTGGTTTTCTTGTTTGTTTTTTTAAGACTTAATTGCTACATTGGTCTGTAAATTAATTTATTAATTTCATTTTGGTCCCATGAAAACTCCATACTGGTCTCTTAACATTACCTCCGTCGATTAATTTGGTCATATTCTGTTAATTTTAACCCAACTGTCTAAGGACCTTAAACACTATTAATTTTAATTTTAATTTAAATCATTTGATTTTTTTTTTGAAAGATGACTACTCCCTACAGCGAGTCAACAACAATTGATTTTATTTTCCCTTCATCATCTTCAACCTTCGTCACATTTGTCAATCTTCAAACATTAAAACCCAAAAACCTAGGAAAAAAAAAACAAAGTCACATTTGTCAATCTTCAAACATTAAAACCCAAAAACCTAGGAAAAAAAAAACAAAATCACTACACAGCCAACATCTTCATCGGTTTTTCTCTCACAAAGACCATATACTCGCACCATCATCACTGCCATCATTTTGGCAAAATATCACATACGGTATTCTAGATTTAAGGATATAGAAATTGGAATATATAAGAGAGGGTTTTGCTAGAAGCCACCTATGAATGTGTCTTTTAGCAACCCACGCCTCAACATGTGATTTTCACTTTTTAGTTATAACTTTGTTAAAAGACACCTTTATAAAAATTAGTTGGTGTCTTTTAACAAATGCTCATAGAATAATTTGCTAAAAGACACCTTCATAAAAAGTGTCTTTTAACAAAAACCTATGTTGAATTGGTTTACATTGAAACTAACTAGACCTGTTATTAAAAAAGTTCATCATCCGAGATCTTAGCTTATGTTGATTACCAAAATTGTATCATCTTAAATGTTAGGATTTTATAATTAAAAACTAATTTTATCTAAAATATATCTTAAATATTGGTTCTGAAGTTTTGGACACTTATCATGCATCGTAATATTTAATTATATCCTATATATTTTAAAAAATAAAAACCCTTATGTTCAATTAATTGGACAGTAATTTCTCTCTCCTTCTCTTAATGGCTAGTTAATAGCTAAACTTCATGAACTGTGATTAATTAACTACGCCTACTTTTCATCTTCTTCAATTGTTTTAAAAATATGTTCCCTATTTCTCACAATCATCAACTCTCTCTTCCTCTCAAACTTCAAAACTCAATATCTGACATTCCCGTTCATCTCTTGTAAAAATAGAAATGACAAATAAAAGAAAAGAAATGGTAACGAGTGTCCCTGAATACTCTTTAAAAATTTAAATTTAGATTTTAGAGAATTGAATCTGAGATTTTGAGGATCAGCACACTCTCAAATTCCAAACCAATACCATCAAATCAACCTAAAGTAATTTGAAAATTTGAATATTTAATTTATTGTTAATGAAGTATTAGATTTTTATAAACTAATAATTCTTTTAATTTAAAATCCTTAAATGTCTTGTTAAAAAAAAAAAATCCTTAAATGTCAGATATTCGATAGGAAAAAAAAAGAATATATATTATCTAATATTTTCTTCTTAATTTTTTTTCTTTACAAGAAAAGTGAGCAGTAGTTACCTACCTACAGGTGTCACTTATTTGTGCAGACAACATATTCTTTAATACTGCCTGCCCTGGTTCATCTTAATCTCTTTCTGGATGAATCTTGGTTTACCTTCTGGAAGTGAAGAGTGAGCAGTGACATCAATCAATCAGCTTGAAAATGGGAAGAATTTTTGCAGTTGAGCTGGATGGCAGAGTTTATGGCTGCAAGTCCTGCAAAACTCACCTTGCTCTTTCCACTGATCTCATCTCCAGGGTATCATATCATCCTTCTTTAATTGTTTTATGGTTAATTAGGTGTTTCAACTAATTAACCATTCATTAACCCCTATTGTTTGCTTTTCTTCTCAGGGATTTTATTGTCATAGAGGAAAAGCATACCTTTTCAATAATGTGTAAGTATTTTTCATTTCTTCTTTTCTTTGTTAAATGAATTACTACAAGTTATGACAGTTTTATTATAAATAATGGTATTATAGTAGGGCTTATATCATTTATTATTTTTCTCACTTTTCCAGTTGAAAATAAAATTGCATTCTGCTTCTGTCTGTTGATGTGGAAAATGTATTTGTGTTTCTAAGCAAACTAACACCGAGGCATTTCAATTTGTTGAACTACATATAAGAATTGTATGTTAACTTATACTGGGATGGGATTGTTGTAACTTGCTAGCTTGTCAGTTTTCATGGTGGGACCCTTTCCTGGACCTTACGTATGTGGGAGTTTTGTACACCGGACGGGGCTGCCCTGAGTGGTGAAATACTCATCTTATGCTTTGATTAGATTATTATGTATAAGCGTACATGACCTGTACATGCTTCAACATGTATGACATACTGATATTACTATTAGAATTAGATTTTATTGATTGAAATTATAAATACAAACTAGATCTATGCTTTTTTTATTATTAACTGTAGCTTCCAATTCTTCTCATATGCATGCTTGTGTTTTTGGTCCATGACACAGTGTAAACTTCACTAGTGGAGAAGTGGTGGAAAGAATGATGCTTTCAGGGATGCATACTGTCGCAGATATATTTTGTTGTCGCTGCGGTCAGATAATTGGCTGGAAATACGTAATTCTCCTACCATCCTCACCTCTCTTATTTTTTACAAATCTATATCTTCAAACTAGCGTTGTAGGTGAAATTTATTTGAATACCATTCTGCATCCAGTACTTTTGATCCTTCTAAAATTGCATCTCTCTCATAGGAAACTGTGCAGGAGAAAAGCCAGAAGTACAAAGAGGGAAAGTTTGTTCTTGAAAGGTATTATGCTATTTTGCTATCACAACTTGAGTTGAGTTTTTTCTTATCCTTAATGTGCGTTTTTACTGATTGTTCATGTCATGCTTGTCCATTCAACAGAGGAAGGATCGTTGATGAAATCGATTTCTCCACTGAATTCTGTGTTGAAGGCTGTGTCAGCATGAGTGATACCGAAGATGATTAGGCCTATTAAAATCTTTTGTATTTGTTGGATCAGGTGAAAGAAGAGCTGTTGTGTTATGTGAAAAATATGATAGAACCTTGAAAATGTTCAGAATCAGAACCAATTTGTTTTGCTATTTCATTTTAGTTAGAAGATAAAATATAAAATAATAAGTAAAAATTTCAATGATGTGTGTAATTCGTGTATCAAAAGGAGATGAAACCGTCGGTTTCCTCTGAGGTCCCTTGGTTGCAAGATTCACTCTTCAACGATGTGGTTCTCGATTTGAGATTTTGCCCAGATGGCTAAGGAGATGGAACCCTTTTTTTGGACAAGACCTGGCTCTTTTCACACAGGGACAAAACTGGATAACATGGAGATGATTACTACATTTCTTTTTCTCTCTTTATATTATGCAAAAGCCAAATTTTAATTTATTTTTGTTGTGTGATAAATTAAATTTATAGAGGATGATAAAATAATTGTTAAGTGATGAATAAATTAAATTATTATTTTTTTAATGAATTTCAAATTTGTGTATTTTTTCCTTTTTCATCATTTATGCTACATATGTGATTTGTTATAAATTATACATTCACTATAGCATATTTTCCAGAATTACCCTTCACTTTGGCATCTCAAGGTCTAAATGTAGAATAAAGCCAAAATATTTAATCATTCTCCCACTTTGGATGATATTATACAATCTCAAACAAATTCACATAGACCATACAATCTCTAAATGAAAGACAAATCTTCATTATTTTCGGTAAAAAAGTTCAAGCATCAAATTTAGTTATTTACAAAAAGGATATGGCCTAATTTACCTTTTAAACATGGGAGATTCTGGCACAATATTTTTTATTTTTTTCATCAAGTAGTACAGTGGTTAGAAATTCATCTTTTTAAGGTGAATAAATGGAGTGTCGGGGTTCAAACTTCGTCCCCTGCATAATTCTACTAACTAAACTAAATTGATGGGGACATTCTTGCATAGTTTATATAAAAATAAATAAACGATCGAGATCGGTTATAACATGATATATCAAGTCATCTTTAAAAAATACATATAACAACAACCTCAGATATGGACCAAAAACATCAAAGCAATTTTATATATTCCTCTCTCCCAACAGCATACAGAATAGGAGTGTCACCATTGAGGTTGGCTGGGAACTACCAAACTCCTAGTTTTTCTACCACTCACGCAGGCCCAGTCGTCCATTTTGGAAACTTCTATGCCTTCTAAGAAGGGTGAATATCTATTTATGATCTGATGAACCTACATAAAACACAATGGCAATAACTCTAGTGCACCACAGAATTGAAAATTAACAGAAGGCTGCCTTTCAAAAAAGTAAATCAATATCAAGCATTAACTAAATTACCTGTTCAGATAATACACCAGAGAGACCAATAACTGCTCCAGGCTTTGCACGAGAGATAATTTGATCAGCATTATCTAACAAAGGATTTAAGAGTATATTTGCAATGACCACATCATACTTATCCTTGTCGGTAATAGTTTGTATCTCATGCGTATTTTCTCCCTCTACAAATCCAGATGTCTGATCATCTTCGGAGGATAAAGAATTTTCACCAGCAATCAACTGCAGTTGTATTCTGTCTGGTCCAATGTTGTTCAGCGCAGCATTTTGATATGCTGATGCAATTGCTTGGGCATCTACATCAACTCCAACTGCAAAGGAAGCACCGAACTAATAGCACAACAGAATGTCAAAAATTGAAATGGAAGATTCAACTATACATAAAACACAATGTAAACAATATCGAAAAGCTGTAAAAATATTGGAAACTTTTGAGTATGTAATGTATTGATAAATATCCGATGAGTATTAGTATGAGGTACATGTCGAACACCAATACTTTTCTACTTTTGAAGCATTTCGGCTTCATTCATCAATGCAAGTATTCGTCTATATATAGCAGTTGCTAATGCAATTTACAACTAAAACATTTTCTTATGCTCAAAGATATCACAACAAAATAACAAGTGCTGAAGTGCATAAAAACTGATAATATGTTGGACTTGTTGCTTATAAAATAAAATTAGGGGAATTGCAACTAAGAATATAAGTTATGACCAGCATAAGGAGGAAAACCAGAGAGTCCAGGACTGCATTTTCTAGCTTTCTGAGATTGAAGATAATTAAACTAAAGCTTATTAACGTGGTCTCAAGTATGCTTGTTCTTCAACAATTTCGCTCACTTAAGTTCAACTCTAGAATGCTGACAATCAATTGAATACCTTAAGAGCTGCAATGGCAAGAATTCCAGAGCCCGTGCCATAGTCTAGGATGTATTCTCCCCCTGTTATACAATCATGCAAGAGTAATAGACAAAGTTTAGTGGTGGCATGTTCTCCTGTTCCAAATGCATGTCCGGGATTGAGCATTATATTTGTTGCTTGAACATCCTATAAAAAATTCAGTAATGGTTAGCAGAAATATACTTACAGTTTGAACATTGGGTTTAATTTAATGCCCAGAAACAAAAGAAGCAAGCAAATACCTGACAAACATAATTCAACTCTTTTTGGGTGATGAATACAAACTTGTTAGAATATATAAATATATTATAATATCGTGTTATTATCTTATCATATCTTTAACTATCTCATAGGATTAGTTTCTTAGCCTAGAGTACTTTGAAGATTATTTTTCATATTACTTAATTAGTATACGGGTTGACGTTTAGTCTTTTGCATCAAGTTATCATAGTATACATCTTATTTTAACTCCTTATTATTTCTCTTCTTTTATCTAAAACACGATAAATTTAACATGGTATTAGAGTCTGGTTCCATCCTCTGTAACTTCGTTGTTTGAGTTCCCAAAAATTAGGTCCAATCTGCATCAAGATTGCCACTTGAGAGGAAACATGACCACAGTATTGAAAGAAGGATTTTGGAAGAATTACTTAGTGTTGCCTATGGAATATTCTGAAACTCCCACTATCATTACAGAATTTCAATATTCACCTCAGGGTAATCATTTTGGGTTCTTAATAACATATAAGGGTCTTGTTAACAAGTGCCCTCGGGGCACTCTTTAAGCATCCTAAAATAAGCAATTATTCTTTCAAAAAGTCAAATATTTCGATTTTCAAATACACGCATTTTGTTAAATACTTACCACTTATGGTCTTTAACTAATGCCCCTGAGGATTTCAACTATTTTTTTACTGGGAAGGTACAAAGACTGAAATCAAGAAATTTATTGCCAAGTGCAGTATTTGCCATCAGAACAAATAACGAAAGCTCATCATTTTCAAGCTTATTACGGCCGCTACAAACTCCATAGAATCACAGGTATAGTTTAAAACTTCAATGGATTTTATTCACAGGTTGCTTATGGTGTGAGGTGGATATCTAAAAAATTTCACTCATTTCTGTGTTGGGTCATCCTTTTAATACTAAGGAGGTTGCTGAAGTGTTTATCACAAATATAGTTAAATTGCATGGGTTTCCCGCTTCTATTGTATCTGACAGAGAAAAGGTTTTCTTCAGCCATTTGTGGACAAACTGTTCAAGCAAGTGGGTACCAACCTGACAGTGGCTCAACAAAGGATGAAGAAGCAAACTGACAAACACAGGAGGGATGTGCAGCCAGCAGTGGGGGATTGGGTATAATTCAAAGCTACCTCATATATAGATGGAATTCTCTAGCAAAGAGGAGGAATGAGAAATTGAGTCCTAGATTTTATGGTCCATACCTGGTGCCAGAAAAGATACGACCAGTGGCTTACAGTATACGCTATCTCTACCGACTAATTGCAAAATCCACCTGCTATTCCATATCACTAGCTTACAAATGTTCCCTGCCAGCAGCATAAATCTAGACTAGCTTACAAACTTTCCCTACTACCAGCAGCATAACTCTAAACTTTCCGCTCCGCATCGCTATAGTGGCCGGCACAGCCACTTTTGACAACAGAGTTGTCAACTTCAACCAGAGTTGGAAGATATCTTGTCAGTTGGTTGCAGCAAGCAGGTACAGTGGCACAAAGTTGCGACTTGTGACATTCACAGAAAGCCACAAAGAATTTTGTCCTAAGTCCTAACCTTCACATAAAACCAAACATGGAATATGTGTAGTCCAATCTTTCTTTTTTATTCAATTTTAAGCAAACCAAATGGACCAACATAACATAATTGATAATATTCAATTCAAGAGGGCCAAAATGTAACACATTAATAGAAGTTGGGACAATAAAGAAATTTCACAAGCATTATGAGCAACCATAGCATGTTATCAATACATTATCAACAAATAAAGTTTAAGATAGACATACAGGTGGAGTACTCCACTCAGGCACCACCCACAGCCCTTTAGTAATTTCTACTGGACGAAACGATTCCTGTAAGCATGGATATTAAGGATATTAAGGAAAGAAAACACCATACACCAATCAATAAGAAGTATATGATAAAAATTAATAGTATTTCCCATTCAAGAGTATTAATATTACAAACCAGTAAACTGTTTTGCGCTTAACAATATACCCTATTCATAGATATTAAGGATAGAAACCAGTAAACTACTGGTGTGAGATAAAAATCCACTAATTAATACTCCCTCCGTCCCTATATCTAAGCACCCTTTGCATCTGTAGGGACGGAGGGAGTAGTTAGTATTCAGCAATAAGTCTGCTATATCACTATTTCCTTTACTAGTGAATTATAACTTTACATGCAAAACCAGTAGATTCAATTTCTATTATATCACTATTTATAAATGAGTTTGCACACAAGTTAGAGATTCAATCTCCTAACTAAAAAAACAAGAGAGCATACAATGAAAAATAGAATGAACAAATTAAGCAAATCAGACTGACCTGAGATCTCTTAATCCAGTCCTCCTCCTCAATAGCTTTAATTTCATATCTTGGTTTCTCTTTGAAACCAATAGAATCAAATGCATGGGAAATGCTCAAATTAATATCCTCATCTTCAGGGTAGATAGAAGTAATGCAAATCTGAAAAAATAATACTCTTATACTCACAAATGAGTAAAACTACTCCTTTCGACATTTAATTTAAGATATGTTTATAAAAATACAGTAAAAGAAGATTGTGCAAAGAACAAATAACCCATTCCCTGATACCATGCTCCCGCAGAAAATCTTAACAACTGTAGATTGGAAGCTCATAGATTTTCAAACCACTTATGCAGAATGTAGAACAGAGTGAAAGAAAACGATTCGTAAAATGTAATGTGAAGTACTTAACTGAATATGAATACAGTGAGTTATTTATAGTGTTTAAAATCTAACTGACTTATAACCAATCTAACCTTTCGACAACCTAACAGCCTGTCAGTCAGTTAGGATATATATCACACTGATGCAAACACAATTTGAAGTAACATTCACAAATATAAGAGAAACTCACGCTATGGAAATGCAACGGCAGAAACAACAGTACTGGAAGAGACGACAAAATGTCGATGATAATAAAGAAAAGAAATAAGAAGACTACACGAATATCCAATCCAGAGGCCTAATTAAATAAACTAGAGTATTTTTCAAGTCACATTCCATCCTTTTCATAACCACCTCTTCCCTGCTTATCTACCTTTTCGGTTGATATTTGTGAATGTTTTCGCTTTAACAATAATTGTTATCATGTTTATTATTTTTAAGTTATCATCATCTTTATCTGGCTCCAAGAATAATTGAAAACTTAAAAGCAATGGCATAACATAAAAGTACCTCATCTATTGTTTGAGCGTCATCATTTTGATTATGATCCATGCTAACAGAAGTTGCACCAAAGCATAAAAGCGCATCTCCAAGCACATCCTTGTAAGTAATCACAAAAACATACAAGTTGAAGTCAAATATTTTGGCAACATAACAATGTGTGTCCAACAAGAAGGAAAGTAAGTTAAAATGATTACTGCATTATCTTTAGAACAGTGAATGAGAACTGAAAGATAGGGAGTTGAAGAAGACTTATGTGGTAGAGCGGCGTAAGAAGAACAACAATGGTGGTGACTACTAATAACTTTGTGGTGATGTTTCAAGACTGAGAGAGGAGAAGGTGATATACGCATTATTAGGGGGCGGGAGAGGGTCAGGTGTTTGATAAAATGCCAAGCCGCCATGGATTGGAAAGGTAATTAAAATCAGATGTTTCACATTCGGATACCAAACAATAACATTATGGGGGTAATACTCACTTTATCCCCCGACTATGTAATTCATTTCGGTCCTTTCTTTGTATCAAAATTTCAAAATAGTTTGTGCATTATGTTAGTTAAAATAGTCTTTCACACTAAAATAACCTCTCAATGTTCACAATAATTCTTTATATAGGGACTAAAATGACAATAAGCATGTACTTATAAGGACTAATATGACAATAAGTAAGTATATTTGAGGACTGATCTGACAATATTAATGAAATATTTTAACATTAAGGACTATTTTGACTAACAAAATGCACAATCAGAGACTACTTTCAAGTTTTGATAGATTGAAAGACTATTTTGACTACTCATTACAATTTCAAGGACCAAAATGACTATTACCTCATAATATTATCTTATACTTTGGAGTGGTGTTGACAATAACAAGTTTTTAAAGGGTTAAATAAGTTTTTAGTTCTTAGAAATATATCAAATTTTTGTTTTGGTTTTTCTAAAAAATTTCTT
>Ga0315914_1005729_pt1 | contig 17959 bp, 18 predicted proteins | sample MpolenodulesMG_FD_203920 | JGI IMG/M metagenome (GOLD analysis project Ga0315914, IMG submission 203920) | Medicago polymorpha root nodule microbial communities from Los Angeles, California, United States - elongated nodules | ecosystem: Host-associated > Plants > Roots > Nodule | place: USA...
CCTACAGGGGACGCTAGTAGGAAGACCAAATACAGAGCATTAAGCTATGTGATTATTGGAAATGAGTTGTTTAAAAAATCTCCAGAAGGGGTTTTACTCTAATGCCTCGGTGAAACTAAAGCATACGTAGCAATTTCTGATACTCATAGTGGTGCATGTGGATCTCACCAAGCAGGTCATAAGATGAAATGGCTTTTATTTCGACAAGGTATGTACTGGCTAACTATGCTAAAAGATTGCATAGAGTTTGCGAAAAGTTTTCAAGAATGTCAACTACATGTAGGAATCCAACATGTGCCTGCTAGTGAGTTACATTTGATTGTAAAGCCTTGGCCATTTAGAGGATGGGCTCTGGACGTAATCAGCGATATTAAACTTGGTTCATCAAAAGGGCACAAATACATATTGGTTGGAATAGACTATTTCACCAAATGGGTAGAAGCCATCCCTTTAAGGAAGGTTACTCAAGATGTGGTCATTAGTTTCATTCAAAACCATATTTTGCATAGGTTTGGAATTCCATAAACTATCACCACTGATCAAGGATTAGTTTTTACAGGCCAAAAAACGGTACTATTTGCTAACCAAACAAGTTTCAAATTGTTAACTTCGACACCATATTATGCTCAAGCAGCCAATAAAAATCTCATAACTTTGATTAACAAGAAGCTGGAAGAAAATCCAAGAGGTTGGCACAAGACCCTTGATCAAGCTCTATGGGCTTATAGAACTTCCCCTAGAGCATCAACTAAAATAACTCCCTTTAGGCTTACATTTGGACATGATGTTGTGTTACCTGCAGAAATTTGTCTTCAATCAACTAGAGTTCAAAGACAACATGAAATTCCTATTGACTATTATTGGAATATGGTTTTAGACGAGTTGGTCGAATTAGATGAAGAAAGGTTAAAAGCATTAGATGTTCTCATGAGGCAAAAGGAGAGAATAACCAAGTTTTATAACGAAAAGGTCAAATTAAAAACTTTTGATGTAAATGACTAGGTTTGGAAAGTTATCCTGCCTATGGATAAAAGAGACACAACCTTAGGTAAATGGGCACCTGGTTTGGAAGGAGCATGGAAAATCCTAAGAGTCTTTTCGAATAACAAATATGAAATCGAATAGTTGAATAGCGATAATCGAATCATGCGCATAAATGGAAAGTACTTGAAAAAGTATAAACCATTATTACAAGAAGTTAAAATAACTTTAGACTAATTCGAAAAGAAACTAAAAACATGGCATTAAGAAATTAAATCCAGCTAACGGGCGATTTACAAAAGTGTCAAATGATTACACTTTCAGCTCGAAATCTTCGAATGTTCATTCGACACATAAGCTACAAAAGAAGAAGCCCTGATCTAACTAAAGGTATAAAAGAGTTATCCAAAACAGAAGGTGCTCCGAAATTCATCGAGCTCACAGTCAAAACGGTAGAAGATGCAGATGTAAGTTTGGGAATACTCGTAATCTTGTCCAGGAGAAGGCCAGTAATAGCCAGGTAATCTTCCGCCTCCGACACAGGTATGCTTTGACTGACACAGAGTTCTCAGAGTCAAACCATTAGGCATTGGCCTATCCCACCTAAAAGGGCGGAAGCAAGCCCAATAAGGGGTTCCCCAACCGCGCATGTAGAGGCGAAGTTCGCTTAGTTTCTAGGCTCGAAAGAACCTAGTGAAGGTAGAAATATCTTTGTTGATACCTTCAGTTCCCTCTGCGGAGGCATCTAGCAACATCAGGAAATAATCCACTTCCTCGTCTTTAGAGGCAGAGACAATGTTTAAGAGATGTCAGACTTTTTCCTCATTCGGGTCAATCTCGTGAAGCAAACTAACTCCACGAAGAACGCAATAGTCTGGATGACCATTCTTAATCATTGCATGAAGGAAAGAGACATGACGAGAAGTAAGATCATCATAACCCAACCAATCTGCATGTTTTGGGGGAAAAACCCTAAGCACCTCTAGGAGCGTACAAATTCTTGCATGGGCTATTGAAGTTCGCAGAAAATTTGAAAGGTGGTGACTGCCGTTTTCTTCCACTCTTTGTGCATTATTCCAGAAATGCGAAAGAAAAGTAAAGGACAACAGAGCTTGTCTCTTTTCTTTCTGGAGAGAAATGGCAGGAGAGAAGGAAGGTGAAATGAAAAATGGTGGTTTATATAACTCCGAAAGGATGGAAGAAACTAAGGTTAATTTCAAAGGTTAACCTATCGGGTGAAGCCACGCATCTATGTGGAAAAGAAGCTTTTCAGTGGAAAGGGGAAAGTTAAAACGCCTTTAAAATCGCAGATAAAGAGGTGATAAGATCCCATGATAGTAAAGGAAAATGCAGAGTTCTAATGAACTAAGGAATGGGAGAGAGAAAGGCACGCACTTTTTTAACTTCAAATTTTTAAACGGATGACATGGACGGTTATTGGAAGTGGGGCAAAAAATGGGTTCCCGCGATTTGAAACGTGGCCAGCTAAGTGGAGTTTAATGACACCATTAAAAGGTTGGTTTTAACCACCTTCGAAATTCTTACTGATAATTTAGTTAGTTTCGACCAGAGAAATACGCTTAGTAAAGTTCAAGAATGTACTATTTCTTCTTCTATCTGAAGATATCAACGAAAAAGACATTTTTTGTGGGGAAATTTGTTAGCCTGTATTTTCAACAGGCTATAATAAATGTGGTCAAAGAAGTTTGAACTAAGAATTGAAGAGAATGAAGCAAGTTCAAGTTCGACTGTCGAAGAGAAGTCCAGAAGATGTGCTGATCGAGAGGAAGGTTCGACGGAGCAAAGAAGATATCGAAGGATGGTTGGCATCGAAGAGAGGAACTAAATGGCGGTATCTCGTTGAAGAGGCGTTATTTGGAATTTAAATACGCTTGTAGCAGTTATTAGCGGTTACGTTTTGAACGTGTCCGTAGGTAGTTACTTAATATAAGTAGCATTTTCCTATATGGAAAAGGGTCACGATTCAAACATACTGAAAGCTTACACACTCAAACTATCCGCACACATACAAGGAGAAACGAGTAAACAAGCCATAACGTATGAATTTGTGTACCAACCTTTTTACATTCATTACTTTAATGCAATTCTAGTTTAATCTCTTTTTTAGACTCTTTTTTTTCTACTTTTTTCTTTAATTCTTTAAAGCTTTTGCATCGATCCATTGAAGATAATCTCGACGGGTCTCACCCTGTTTCTGGATTTCGACCGTTATATTCATAATTCGTTAGAATTGTCACCATACGAAGTTGAACAATCAAACACAAACAGTCTCGAGATTTGCTGGCTGATGTCGCTCGCCCTTGTCTTAAAACAAGTTCAGTAGTTTACCAAAATCCAGGGTAAACAAGGGCGTGCCCATAGTATTGTGTCGCCTTCTTTTGTGGCTTGGGTCGGACCGTTCTTTGTCGAATTGGGCCTTGGTCCAGTCCGGAACAACTATATAATATAACAAAAAGTTGATCTAACGACGAAAATCATTCATCAATTTCACATTTCAAACGGTTAGTAAAATATTTTTCCTTTATTATCTCTAAATTTCCCGCTTGATTTAAACTTTTTCGAGTAATACTATTATGACACTATTTTAATGTTTCAAACAAACTTTAATATCGTGGTAATATAGCGATCATGATATGATTGTTGAGATTTTTTAAACACTTAACATTTTTTGTTGAATTCTTTTATTAGTTAATTAATTATATTTTTCTCCATTTCAGGGAATCTTGCCAACAGGGCAAGAAGTTGCTGTAAAAAGACTTTCAAGTACTTCGGGACAAGGAATTGTGGAATTCAAAAATGAATTGGTACTTATATGTGAACTTCAACACACAAATCTTGTACAACTACTTGGTTGTTGCATTCAAGAAGAAGAAAGGATTCTAATATACGAATATATGCCAAACAAAAGTTTGGATTTTTATTTATTTGGTAAGAAATGAGTCTATATTTGTATGTACGGTTTTTGAAGACAATGCATATTTTTTTTTTCATTGTATTTATTGGTTAGTGCAGTTTATGTTCTAACATGAATTATTATGTTTGGATTGGGAAGATTGCACAAAAAGAAAGTACCTAGATTGGAACAAGCGCATCAACATTATAGAAGGAATTTCTCAAGGACTACTCTATCTTCATAAGTACTCAAGACTGAAAATCATTCATAGAGACTTGAAAGCAAGCAACATACTTCTTGATGAGAATATGAACCCAAAAATTTCTGATTTTGGAATGGCAAGAATGTTCACCCAGCAAGAATCCGTAGTAAATACCAACAGGATTGTTGGGACTTAGTAAGTTTTCTAAGCTGTACTTGCTCCAAATGTTATTCCATACATATACATTAATTTTAAGGTTATTAAAAAATTTCGATGGCGCAGTGGATACATGTCTCCAGAATATGCCATGGAAGGAATTTGTTCTACAAAGTCTGACGTTTATAGTTTTGGAGTGTTACTACTTGAAATTGTATGTGGAAGGAAAAACAATAGTTTCTATGATGCTGATCGCCCTCTAAATTTAATAGGACATGTATGTCAGATTAGCCTCATTGAGATTGTTTTATTTTAAATTATAATCCATGTTTCTAATTCTATTAAATTACTCACAGGCATGGGAGCTATGGAATGATGGTGAGTATCTAAAGCTAATGGATACAACATTAAATGATACATTTGTTCCTGATGAAGTGCAAAGGTGCATTCATGTTGGTCTTTTATGTGTAGAACAGTATGCAAATGATCGACCTACAATGTCTGATGTTATATCAATGTTAACAAACAAATATGAACTCTCAAAAAAACTACCAAGAAGACCAGCATTTTATGTTAGAAGAGACATCCTTGATGGAGAAACAACTTCTAAAGTGCCAAACACCGACACCCATTCTACAACAGCAGTTTCTACCTCATGTGAAATAGAAGGGGAAATATAAGTAATCAATATATATGGTCATACACTCATTTGAAACAAATTTTGTGCTTTGAAGTTGCTTAAAATGCAAGCTATAATGTATGCTGAATAAAAAAATGATTGGAATATGTTTTTTGATTTATGATAGCAGTTTATGAAATATCATATTCTGTCTTTGTGAAAGGAAAAAAATTCTCAAAATGATCTTTATAATTGTATTTTTTTTCATTGTAGTTCTCGTTATCAACATCATATACCTTTTATGTGAATGTAATATATATTTTTCCCCTTCAAGTCCGTATTGGTAAGTGACTAATTGAATATAGATCAAATATCATAGTAAATAAACTAAATGAAAGTGTATTATGAGAGGAATGAATCAATAATTGAATAGGAGGCAAAGGATCCATGAGAAGGATTTGACTCTTAACAACAGAAAATGACTCATTCAATCCAGTCAAAAATTGCATAATCTGATCCTCAGCCCTATATTGTTTTGCATTACGTATGGAATCAACCCTACACGTATGAACACATGTGCAAGTAGGGATAGGTCTATGAGAGTTCAATTCATCCCAAAGAGTACGAAGCTCAAGAAAATATTCCAAAACAGACTTGGTACCTTGTTTGAGATTGTTGATTGTAGAACGCAATGATGAAATACGAACACGATTAACCTTCGCAAAACGTTCTTTCAAATCTTCCCAAGCTGAAATTGCAGTATCATCAAAAACGATAGTTTGAGCAATGGATTCTGAAACAGAGTTCAAGATCCATGAATGAAGGAGGAAATTTTATTGTTCCCAAGCTCGACAATTAAGGTCGTCAAGATCAGGAATTGGTGTGGATCCATCAATGGAGGTAATTTGAACCATCCAATTTCGGAGAAATAGCAAGAGAAGTAGGACTCTCACTAGGATGAACGTAGAAAGGTGAATCAGTGTCTGGGGAAATTTTACGAGGAGCCATGGAAAACCAAGAAGAAATGCGTGAAAACGCAGAGAGAAGAAGAAACTGCGATGAAAAATGCAGAGAAAAAAGAGAAAGAAGAAGCTTCAGTGTGAAGCAAAGAAGAAGAAGAAAAATGAAAGCTCAAGGAGAAGCTTCAATGGCGGAAGCACTGTAACTGAATCGTAACTAACTTTTCCAACAACTTGGGAAAAGTTTCTGATACCATATTATGAGAGAAGGAATGAATCAATAATATTCTCATTAATTGATGAAAGAGTGAAGAGTACGAGTTATATACAAGCTAGGAGATGCACTATATTACAATGAGGATTAGCATAGAGTATTAGAACTCTTCTAACAAACTGAAAACTAACTAAACTAGATAACTTGCTACGCAAGTTATTGTACTAACTACTCCTTATTCTCATGTTTCTCTTCATGATGTGTTAAAGTGTATCACAGGGACTAAAACTAAACAATTTGTAATTTGACTAATTTGTGCATATAACTGTTGTGTTGATTATTCATAATTTTGTAGTTTTAGCTTCAAGTTGCAATTAGATGTCTAAAGAAGAAAAAGAAGAAAAAGAAGTTGTTAACATTAGATTTCATCTTTCTACTTCCAACATTGATCAGAATTTGCGTCCAAAAAAAGGTGGAAACATAGTATCTTTGAGGCTGTTTTGGGGTTGTTGCTGTCATACAAGGGCTGTTGCTGTTTTTCCATTGATTTGCGCCCCTGCTGAGTGCTTTTCAGCCTGTTGTTGGGATATACAGTAGCTGCTGTTGGACACTGTTATATAGGCTGGGCAGTAGGTGTTTTATAGGGTGCTGTCATGTTTTGGTGTTGTGTTTTTGGGCCACCCTGTATTGCTTTACGCTGGGGTGTTGTATCTTGTTTTTTCAGCACCTTTTTTCTCGTCTTGAGAGCTTTGGTTGCTAGTAATAATATTTGGTGTTAAAAAAAAAGTATCTTTGGATTCTTGTTTTGTTTTGTTTTGTTTTGTTTTGTTTTAATAAGCAACAGACATTATTCAAGGTGAGTATAAGACATACTCAACCCCAAGAAAACATTAAGGCCTTGTTGGGTGCTTCACACTACCAAAGCTTTGAATAGTCTTCGTCAAGTCAGAGTACATATTGGTTTCAGTATCGACCTCCTTTAAGAACCAATTATAACTTGATTTGACAGAGAAATGTCAATGATAAGTTTTGTTAGCCTGCACAACTTCTCCATCTAATAATTCACGCCTCCAACATATATTTCACTACCACTTCGAGTCTGACCAGTCCCCCATATCTTCCAGTGACACGTCTTTTACTGCTATCTGGAAAAGGATCTTTTAGTGAAAGAGGGGCTAATCCATACTTTAAAAAAAAAAACGTTGTTTCCAGAACCAAGTCTTTTTTTAAAAGTGGTGTTCAGTAAGGCTTCAGCGCTGCCGAAATTGACTCCAACGTTGATGATGCCGCGCCACCATAAGGAGCAAATACTTAGAGAAATACTTTCATGTTTAACAAATAGCCAATCTTTGATCTTTCCATACCCGAATTTCAGAATCTGATGCCAAGGTTCAAGTCTTGCAGTCAAAGCCCTCCACCCTGATTTCATAAGCAATGACAGCGTAAATAATTCAAGATTTTTCACTCATAATTCACCTACCTTCTTGTCCTGGCATACTTTACTCCATCTCACCCACGAAACTTTTATAGTTTCTTCGTCGCCCCCCATAAAAACTGTCTTTGTAACTTGTCAAGAAAGAGTAAGACCTTTTCTGGAGCTTTATAAAAGGAGAAGAAATTAATGGAAAGAGATGATAACATTGAGTTAATCAAAGAAAGACGCCCTCCAATTGATAAAAACTTACCCTTGCATGATGACAACCCGGCCTTGAATGCTTTCACCACGATTTCCCATGTCAACAACCTTCTTGAATTTGCTCTACCAGGGACCCTCAGAATTTTGAAAGCGAACGATTCGTTAGAGCATCCCAAAAAATTAGCAGTTGCCGACAAGATATCCTATGCTGACATGCACTCCTATGAAATTACTTTTTGCAAAATTATGACTAAACCATAATTCAATTCAAAACTCTGTAAGATCTCTTTCACACTCCACAAATTGTCACGATCCCCAATGACAAATGAAAATGGTGTCATCAGAGAATTGCAATAAAGGAACATTTTTATTATCCATGACTTTGAACACTTTCAAGCATCCTTCCATCGTTGCCTTCTCTACTAAATCGGCAAGACCCTCTACTGCAGTTAAGAATAAAAAAGGGGTCAATGGATCCCCATGCCTTAGGCCTTTTTGCATAAAATTTCTTATATTGTGATTCCATTCACCAACACTGTAACAGAAATTAGTAGTTTCTTTGCTTATTTTAAATAGTAGATTTATATTGTCACTTTACTATTTTACGGAAGAGATTTAGTTAAAATGTTGTTGGAGTTGGTTATAAAAAGAGACAAATTTGAGCACTTTGCTATGGAAACCACATGTCTTGTAAACCCATCCCCACTACTTTGTTATGAACTAATTTTTTAAACATCTCTTGTCCACTTATTTTCCTCCACAGCTATGGTCTAATGGATGCATATGGGAAAGAATATTTTCAAGATGATGCTGAAGTAGTTTTTGGAGATATGAAAAGATTTGGAATGACACCAACGATGAAATCTAATGTGGTGCTTTTGTCTGCTGATTTCAACATGGGAAATGTGAGTAAATGTGAGGAAATTCTTAATCAAATATGTAAATCGGGCCTAAAACTAGAAACTTTTGTTCTCAACAACATGCTCAACTTGCATGGAAGGTTAGGCAAATTTGGAAAGATGGAAGAAGTTTTAACAGTGAGGGAAAAAGGATCATATGTAGTTGATATTGACAAGTAGACTTTTGGTTGAAAGTACTTAGACCACATAATAGTGAAAGGACCAAAAGTGGGCAACTGTTACTAATCTAAAGCAGAATTTTTGTTGAAACGATGAAACGACCAAATTGGTTTTTGGGCATACTGTTACTATCATAGTAGTGATAGCAATTTCTGTTGGGATTAATTTGATCAACAAGTCCTTTACTATCGTATGCATTTTTAAAAACGATCTTCAAAAGTGGGAAACTATCTTTCGTTCTTTTTGCAATATCCAAAATCTCGTTCACCACATCAATTCCATCCAGAACTCTTCTCCCTAACAAAAAAGCATTTTGACAATTTGGCATAACCTCACCAAACACCTTCTTTAATTGCCAAGGCAACACCTTGGACATGATTTTATATATACATCCCATCCACAATAGGGCCTAAAGTCATTTAGAGATTGAGAGATTGAGGATGCAGACATTTTGGAACCAAGGCCACAAAAAACGACCCGATCGCTTTTGTTATTTTCGTCACAGTCATCCACTTCAGATATTTTTTTTAAATACAATACTATTAGAGATATATGTTAGATACTAGAATTTGTAGTATATATATACATGTAACCACCTCATTAGAAGGTATCTCTTATCATTGTAATATTCACTTTTATCATCAATGGAAATATTCTTTGAGTTTTCTCTCATTCCTTCATTGGATATCATGTTTCCTAACAAATATCTGTCCTCAACTTTCAAAGCGCTCGTCAGATTCCTTCTACGGTTTTGTTTGATGCAACTACAAGCATTGTTAAAACGAGTGTTAGCAAGACCAAGAATGTAAGTATTTGATTTTGTGTCCAACACATTACATTTTCATATTATTATTTCCTTTCCAAGCCGTAACTGATCATAACATGAAGCATCTAATCTCAAATCGAAAACCCTGAGCAATTCAAATCTATTTCTTTTTGGTTTGGCATTTTCACTTGAAAAATTTATTTCTGGATCGATCTCTTTACATACTCTTCTTTATTCTTTAATTTGAATGTGTGTATGACTAATTGGATTATGTGTTTTTTTATTTCAATTTTTGGAAGATTATGTGAATATGATGCAAAGAAACCGATGAAAAGAAGAGTTCCAGAATGTGCAACCAATAAAAAAATAATACTATATTCAGTTAATTCTATCTCACAACCGGTGAAAGAAAAGTTTAAGATCTGCTCCAAATCGGTACTCAATTTTAGATGTCAAACTGGTGTTTTTGTCATGCTTAGTAAATTTTTTGAGCATTCCTTAATCTTTGAGGACACGTTAAGTGATTGTTATAACATGCTTAGTAAATTTCCAATGCTGAGATTGTATTTATTTTTAAACTGTAGTGGCAGTGCTAGGTTTTCATTTTTCTATGGCCTGTGCTAAGTAACTAGACTTTTGACCGGTGCGATGCACGGGTTCTATCGACTATAATAGATTCAATAATCATTAAATTGATTTAGTCAAGAATAAATAATAAATTAGAGGTAATAGTTAGAAGAGAGGGGCAAGGTTTCAATAAAGCTTGAGTTATTAAATTTATCTACACCCCCTTTGATATGAAAAAGTTTCCATACACAAATTCAATAAATTTTACACAAAATACTACTTTTACACAAAATACTTCATTTTCTAAAACCTTACATATTAATTAAAAAAAAACACTACAAATTACCACATATTTTTTTTACAACTTTTTCATATTTTTTCCATCAAGAGAATGGAAATGCTACATCTTTCTATGACCACACCAACCAATTCGATAAAAAGAGTTTCAACAACATAACAAAAGAAACGCAGTTATCAAAAAGTCACTCAAACACATTGCACCGTCCATAATTCCCACAAAACCCAGAAACAACCTAATGAATAATGAACTAAAAAAGGACACTTGAGAAAACCATGAAAGTATGAAGGAAAGATTTTTTTAAAAAAATACATGTTGTGAACAAAATTAATAGAAGCTTTTAATACTTGTATGTATGGTTCTGAAGATGCAAGAGAAGTGAAATAGTCCAGAGATCAATGCAACACCATAAGAATAGGAATGTCCAAAAACAAATTGAGTTTTTTTGTAAATTCTAATGGTGACTGTCGAATGCTTATAGTGGACAAAATTAGAAACATAAACTTGAAAACACAAATAAGAAATACAAAAAAACTAGAAACATAAAATTGTAAACGTGAACAAAAATAAAAAATAAAATAAAAACCTATCCTTATTGTAACTGCACATACCTTTGATTAGTTGAGAATAGGGTTTTCTGAGGAAGAGGTGCTACGATGTGTTCATATTGGTATATTTTGTGTAGAAGAAAATGCAGATGATCGCCCCACCATGTCAAATGTTATATATATCAATGTTAACAAATAAAAGTAGAGTAAGGGTTTTTCCTAAAAAACCAGCATACTATGGTAGAACAAGTACTTCCCATCTAATAGAAAGGTGTATGGAACAAGTAGTCACATTTGTTGAATAGCTAGAAGTTGATCCGTACGTTGCATGGAACAAGTTTTTATTGAAAGTAATACCACATGCTCTTCAGTTTTTGTTCTTGTATCTTTATTATATACATATCTATCCATCTGTTATCTATCTATCTATTATTATTATTATATTACAATAAGGATAGGTTTTTCTTTATGCCCTCCTCTAAGAGACTTTCATCATCATCATGAACATCATCTACATCAACATAAACATTAGCAATATATTTGATGTTATTTGTTTTCATAATTCCATAATGCCCTACTCTAAGAAATCTTCATCATCATCATCATCCTTGTCATTATGTTTTATAACCATAACAGAATCATTGCGATCTGTACTTTCATTTTCTTAGAAAGAAACTGAATGAAGGTTTAAATCATTATCATCACCCAAACTAATTATTGAAGAAGCATCATAATAATCCATCTGCAAATTAACAAACCAATTTTAAATGATATAACTGATCAATTTACAATTGTTTTGTCTTTCAAAATAACACAGAGATTATTAATGATTTAAAGTTATAATTTGTCAGCGGAAAGAATATAAAACCGTATAATCCACCAGGTAGGAAATAATAGCATACTGAAAAAACTGGAAATGGAGCTTCTTTATTCATATATTTCAATAGAATTATAACTTTTAGAGATATTACCAGACTCAACAATTTACATCAACATAGACTATTTTATCAAAGGATAGAGATAAATGTTGGTCAAATTTTGCTTATATATATTCATATATTTCTCCCTAAAAAGAAATATATTTATATATATTTCGACAAATATAATAGGGTGGTGGTCCAAGTTCTCATATAGAACTAGCACGAGGAGGTTCCAGAATTCCATCCCAATATAGAAAATGGAGATGAAAAAACATGTTTCCTCCACACCATGATGAAATTTACTCGATAACATCAGCGTGTGCTTAAATAATTTCAAATATTGAAGAGACTTAGCTTAAGCATAGTGTAGGGAAAGATGAGAGAAAGGGGGAAACATGGTAAAAAATCTGATCTCTACGGATTCCAAAAGCATTCATTCTTGTATAACATCTAGCAAGGCCGGAGAGAGACCTCCAGTTGCATCAATGGCATGTTTGAAGACTGGACAAGGCTGGAGAGAAGTCTCTAGTTGAATCGTATATGTATTTTTACATATAAGACAAAGGCCTTATGGCAGAAAATTTAAAACCCAAGTGTAAGGAATGGTATTTAGAGGCCTTAAATAAAGTGGAGAGGTAAATACACTAGTGAACATTCAATGTGCCCTTTACTTTTTTCACATTTCTTAAGAAAAATTGTCAGTGTAATTAATGTGTCGGTTTTATGTGTTAATATTACTACCAAATTGTCCTTTGCTTGTGTGTTAAATTTGACTTTTCATATTCCAAGACAAGTTAATAGTTTTAATTAGGGATATGTTTAGGAAAAAAATAATAAATGAATCTAGTAATTTGAAATGAGTTTACATTTAGGGACAAAAATAAAGTCAAAAAAGAGCTTAGATATAGAGACGGAGGGAGTAATAGAGAGTAAAGATCCTTTGGAAGTAGAGGAAATTGTGAATTTTCAATCTGGTTAGTTGAAAAAAGTAGCAAATTGGAAAATTTTGAATTTAAAAGTGTAAAGTGAGTGAGTAAGAAGTAGAGGCACCAGTTCATACATCTGATTAACGAGTAAAGACACATGTTCAGTGTGGATGGTGAGAAATTATTAAGGAAGCAGAAATTGAAAAATGGCCAAGTAAGTTGTACATATTTGATGGGAAGCTATATTAAATGGGAAGTAAATACACATCTAGGAAATGGGTTGAGGAGTAATAAAGTTTCAAATTACTTTGACTATAGTTTTTGAATTGGTTTGAAGACATTAAATTTTCAAATGAGTTTGAAGGTGGTTGTTGGTTTACTATTTACTCCATCCGTTTTATAATAACGGAGTCATTTGCAAAAAAATATTGTCTCAAAAAAATTGATCCATTTCACTTTTCAATACAATAATATTACTTTTTTCTAATTATAACTCTAATTAATATCACTTTCATCACTCCCAATTCAATATATTCTACTTTACATTTATGATAATAAGGAATGCACCAATATTTGACTAGACACTCAAAACTATTTTTCTCTCTCTTTCACTTATACATTTTTCTTAATATGCGTGAAATGAACAAAAAACTCAGTTAAAATGTGACGGAGGGAGTCATGATTATTATCCATTATCTTCATTCTTAAAAACTAAGTGATATAATTCATATATCTCTTTTCACATGTTTTAGTATTTCTCACACTAAGCCTTATATTTCACATCAATCTTTTGACACCAACTGTTCTAATGCCAATTATTTCCCACAATCTAAGTCATATTCATCCTATCACTCTTTTCTCACCATGTTATACTAAGTTTATTTTCAAACCTTGGGAAAGTTGGTTCGTTCTCAACATGTCTTGTATTAAGGCTTCTGTCTTAATAGTGAAAGACTTGCTGAGCTCCAAAATTTATCATTAGGTCCACCCCTAATCGGAGTAGGTGCACACTTGCACCGTTTCACCCAATAAGTCAAATAATAAAAGAAAACAACGTTTGCTTTTCCTTGAAAATTGTGGGATGAAATCCATAACCTATCATTTTGTCCATGATAGTATCTAGGACGAGATTGATAACCTATCAGTTTGTCAATGATAGTATCAAGATTTGTCAATGATACAATTGTGTTTTCATTTGGTACCATTTGGGAGGATGTTATGGTTTTTGGAGGTTACCCTACCATTCCAAGACTGTTCTTTAGGTAAAGGTTTATTTCCAAAAATCTATATCATTTGTACCTCTTAATGTAATGTATCAAGAAGTTGTAATTTTGTTATAATACTGAATAAAGATGTTTGATTTCCATTTCTTTTTGGTATATATTGATATTCCGCACAAATAAAGTTTATATGATTTTTTTTGAATCTGTTAAAAAAAATAAAACCAATAAAGTATCCAGATCCAGAATGTTCATGAAATTTTAGATAACACTATTTCATCTAAAATAAAGTAACCCTAAAGAAAGAAACGCTATAAGATTCATAATATGTTCCATTATCTTGCTCGATCCACTAAAAATGTAATTATCTGTTGAAGATTATGAACTCAAACTGTGTTACAGCAACCAGATGCTGAAAGATTTTGGAAGAATCCGACGATGTAAACGATAACAAGATATTTGAAGATCTTGGAAGAATTGTAGAGGAGCTTAGTTGTTAAAGGTTGTTGTTTTGAAAGGGAAGATACTAATGTTGTTTTTATGTATAATTAAAAAAAAATAAATACTTTATCGACCATGTAGTTGTAAAAAGATTTTACCGAATATACTTGAATTTCCTTTGAAAATAGGAAAATAAGAATATACTTGAATATATAGCTAAAAAAGAAAAAGAAAAGGTATGTTTACTAAGAAAAAAAAAAGGTATGTTTACCGATGAGAGAGAGAGAAAAAATGTATTGACTTTGATGATATGACTTGTTGAAACAATACCGCCTTCTTATTGGTTGCGAGCGATGACGGATTTAAATCGTTCAAAAGTGACGTTATGATAGAAGTTACCAATATTAGTTATCAATATTTTCTTATAGGGAAAAAATTAAGGTTTTTCTTCAAAGACAGTTAGCTTTTTAATTCAAATCATTTTGTTGGATATTTGTATATTAACCTCACTTTTGCTAAAACAAATAGGGTCAAACAAATATTCATACATGATGTTGGATACAATGTTCCAACATGCTGACACGGTTCAGTGTGCCCTGTTTATGTGCCATGATTTACGCGCGATTTATCTATTTAAGGAATCCACGCCCTTTTACTTGTTGGCCAAGACACGTGTTTTTTGTCCAAAATCAGCTGTGTGATTTATTCCTAAAGTAGTGACAATATTTTAGGAAACTTTGGATGTGTTTGGATTTCTCCTAAAGATGTTCCGACATTTTAGGAGACAACATGTTTGTTCCTGATTCTTGTGAAGCGGGTCAGCTATTGTATATGCAGTATTTTCTGAAGCCCAACAAGTCTATTCAACCCGTACTGCTTCAGAGTGTTTGTCACCGAACTAGGTTAACAATTCACTTGTACCATTTACTTTCTTGTCTTTTACTTTCACGTATTTATGTTCGTTATTATTAGCACGATGTTTAAACATTAAACTCAAAATTCGTCTTTTGTGTCTGGTGTTGGAACATCGCATAGAACATCTGACAGCTAACGTGGCAAAATTCAATTGGCATTAGAGCAGGAATCCTGCCTGTTTTAGGGGTAAGCTCCAGGGAAGATACTTTCTTGCATTAATGGACAAGGAAGGAGGATTTGTGAACAGACCACCTTTGTTGGATGGTTCCAACTATGACTACTGGAAATCTCGCATGAGTACTTTCCTCAAATCCATTGATAACAAGACATGGAAAGCAGTTCTGAAGGTTTGGGAACATCCTGTGGCTCTTGACAAAGATGGAAACAAGGAAACTATTTTGAAACCAGAAGAACAGTGGTCCACAACTGAAGATGAATTAGCTCTTGGAAACTCCAAGGCATTGAACGCACTGTTCAATGGGGTAGACAAGAATATGTTCAGACTGATCAAGCAATGCACTGTGGCTAAGAATGCTTGGGAAATTCTCAAAACTGCTCATGAAGGTACCTCTAAAGTGAAAAGTTCAAGACTTCGTCTTCTTACTACTAAATTTGAAAATCTAAAGATGATGGAGGGTGAGAACATACAAGATTATTACTTGAATATTCTTAATATTGCTAACTCTTTTGACTCACATGGAGAGAAAATTTCTGATGAAAAACTTGTTAGAAAAACTCTCAAATCTCTACCCAAGAGATTTGATATGAAGGTGACTACCATTGAAGAAGCCCAAGACATCTCTAGTATGAAGGTTGATATGATATGAAGGTGACTACCATTGATAGGGTCACTTCAGAACTTTGAAATAATTGTCAATAACAAAACTGATAAGAAAGGCAATGGCATTCCTTTTGTTTCAAATGTTGATGCTTAAAAGATACAAGGAAACCATGAGGATGATGAAAGCTTGTCAAAGACAGTTTAAGAAAATTCTGAAACAAGTTGACAGAAGGTCAAATGGTCAGAACATCCGATTCAACATCGATAAGCAACAAGGTAATTCGAATAATGCAAGAACTAATAAGAAGAGCAATCAATCAAAGGAATCCAATGATATGAATGTGAAGGATATGGTCACATCAGAACTGAATGTGCCACATTTCTCAAGAGACAAAAGAAAAGTTTGGATGTCTCTTGGTCTGATTAAGATGACTCAAAAGGAAAAAAGGAGAGTGAATATGTTAAGCATGTCACTGCTTTAACTGATAAGGTCATGTCTGATATTGAATATTGTGATGAAGAACTAACCTATGAAGAGTTAGTTGCCTCTTACAAAGATATGTATGCTAAAAGTGCATAAATGTGTGAGTTGCTTGAGAAGCAGAAAAAGACCATCAGTCAACTACAAACTGAAAGGGGTGATCATCTAACAAAAATTTATGAACTCAATGATGAGGTAACTCAACTAAACTCCCAACTTCAGCATGTTAAGAAGCAGGTTAGAATGATGACCACATCAACTAATGTGCTAGAAGAAATCCTTGAAGGCCAAAATTCGGGGAAACCAAAAGGTATAGGTTTTAATTATAAACCTCTCAACAAAAAACAACGAAACAAAAATTTTGCCTATGCTCTAGAAGATTATGGGATGGTGAAGAAGCAAAAACCAGTCCAAGATATAAATTTTGTAGATGCTATAGGAACTGATGATCCTACCTTGAGTAAGAAAATGTTGCAACATCCTGAGGAACATCAGAGTTATAAGAGCAAGAAGATATCTCTGTTGGAATAAAGGGTGTTTCTCAAAATCACCTCTTTAGTTTTGATAACAACAAGGTATTAAAAATTATCAATTGGATATGCTAAACAATTTGTTCAAGTGTACAGGATCCAAAAGCAAAGTACTATTCATAAAGATTCTGATTGAACAAGTTCAAGAGCAAAGGAATTTTATTTGAAGCGTAAAGCGTCTAGAAGAATGCGTCTGAAGAAATGCGTCTGAAGAAGTGCGTCTGAAGAAACGAGTTTGAAGAAGAGCTCCTAAAGACACGTCATCAGAAGCAATGGTCATCAGAAGCATCTCGCCATAAGCTACTTCACCAGAGTTGACAAAGTACAATGTACGAAGTGTACAACCACGAACTCTGCAACCACCATCTCTACAACTTTGTCTCTACATCAAGACAAGATTAACAGTAACATTGCTGCAGACTTTGTTGCGTTTCAAGTGGAATGGATTTGAAATTAGTTCTTCATAGGACAAATATCAAATCAGGCAAAAGATCAATGGTGAAGAATCAAAGCTTCAAGCAAGACAAGTTGATGTAACGGCTAAATTCTCAACGTCTCTCAAATCCTCTATAAATAGGGATGAAGACTTAGAGAATAAAAACAAGAACCATACAAGCAAAAAAAGGCCAATACTTTGTGCAAAACGTCGTAAACAAAACATCAACAACTTAGAGAATTTTTTCAATTGTTCATATCTTAGAATTCTTAAGTGTCTAGAAAAACAGAGTCTGTTCTGTTTCGTATTGTATTGTGAATACCTCTGATTGTATATCAAGTATTCAAATCCTTATTCAATTCTTTGTAAT
>Ga0315914_1005735_pt1 | contig 17941 bp, 7 predicted proteins | sample MpolenodulesMG_FD_203920 | JGI IMG/M metagenome (GOLD analysis project Ga0315914, IMG submission 203920) | Medicago polymorpha root nodule microbial communities from Los Angeles, California, United States - elongated nodules | ecosystem: Host-associated > Plants > Roots > Nodule | place: USA...
CTAAAAAAAAAAAAAAAAGGTACATGTGGTGAGGGTTCGATAGATATTAACAACAAAGTGTATTTATTTTATGTGTGCGGTTGTAATGATTTTGATTATATATTAGTAGTTGTGGTAATTTAAATTATTTGGAGTGTTTGTTTCATGGATTGGAAATGTATTAGACTATACACATTTCACACTATACTTATTTCACATAGTTCTAAGTTACACTTTAGGGGTTAGCTCAATGATAAATACTTAACTTTGTAACATAAATGTGCATCATTCAAATACTCTAAAAGATTGTTGGTTCAATTTGAAATCATTAAATATTTTTCTTCAACAAATATTATTGTTATTATTATTGTTATAAAAAGAGAAAAACATGGATTTACGTTGCCTACTAAAAAGATAAAAATATTATATGCGATCTAAGCTCCCAAGCAAAATTAGTTTAATAGGCGATCGATCAAAAGGATTGGAGTTTGAGTTTGTGGATATAATCTATGGAGCTACAAGAGTGCCAAAGATAATAATTACAATAGTTTTTCTATTTTTTTAAAATTTTTATTTTTACTAAGTAAACTGTGTAATTTGGCGGATTGTAAATTTCCAAATAACTTAAAATTTTAGCTCAGTTTTAATATGTTGCATATTAAATTTTACAACTAATCTATAATATGTTGCATATTAAGCTAGTGACCCTTAAAATCAAAATACATAATTAATCTTCATTAGGCATCCTGAGAAACGTGATCAAGAGGATATCAAATTTTTACACAGATTAATCTTCATTATTGCAGCTTTACAATTTCTCTAAGACATGCTCTCGTATTTTTTGTTTTGTTTTTCATACCGGTCCATTATTTGTCAAAATTCACGAGTTCTAGAAACTTTATATAGGTCCCTTAATTTTGTGGAATTCATTTGCATTTTAACAAATAAAAAAAACGTGTATTGAGAATATTATGATATAAAATATCTTGTTAACATTTCTTTTATTTGCTTAAAGTTCACGAAGTTGAAATATCAGAGCCCATTTGTTTTCCATGTTTAATATTTTCATTTTCACTTGAACTGATAAAAATAAGTGCATCTAAAAAAACCAATAAATATAAGACAATATTTACCGTCTTCTTTTAAAATATTTGAAAACAAATCTAACATTTAAAAAAAAAAAAAATTAAAAATGACAAAATTTTGTTTTGATTATTATTTAAAATGCATTCTTCCTAACTTGCTTTCCACCTTCTCACTATCACATGTATTCGGTCCATAACTTCCATCTCCTTCATATAACCTTTTAAAATTCACAATATTTTTTTATGCAAAATTTGTCTTTCATGCAGCAGAATGAAAGTGAACTAATAGTAGATTTTAGAGAGTTGTACGACTTTTTGTACGGTTCCAAGCCAATAACCCACACTCTTGAAAGAAAAAAAATAATCCCATCTTCAATATATGAGTAGTCTATGTAATAAACTCTAATAAAACTAAGTACTTATTGGTGAAATATCTACTAATCAACCTACATTAGTTAATTAACGCTCCATATTCAAATATACTAATAAGACGATTAGATTATTATTATAATATATTGACAATATGTTCACGGAAGTTTGTTAATAGGGTAACGGAGCCAGCCCAAGTATATTAGTTTTTCTTTAATCAAGTAAATTATAAAAGAAAGATGATAAAAGTGTTAGCAACACTCTCTATCACACATATTTCGACATACTAATTTTTGTATCGGTTAAAATTTATATAGGTTCTATGAAAATTTACTTGTAAGAATTTTAATCAATGTAAAAAAAAGTAAGTTTGTTCGTTTATGTTAGAGATTATGTTATATGACAGAACTTTTTATCATGAAAAGTTCAAAAAAAAACCAAAATCATGTAAAATCTTGTGTAGAGAATAATCTATTGATATATACCACTGAACTTTTTGTAAGTTGCAAAAGATATTGATTGAATACCACTAGATATATACTTCATATTCAAAAAATATATTGTTTGTTCTATTACCATAAGACTTATTCAGATTTAATACAGTAATTTTTTTAACAGAATACCACCAAGACTTTACTCTCATAAAAATGTCTTTTGAAATCTTTTACTATTCTAATCCAATACACCTCTAAGACATTAATATTAACAAAATTCCATGAACACATTGTGAATTTTATAGTTAATGTGTTTGAATATGAAGATGAACATTTTTTTCCAACTAGTTTAATAGTTAAAATTTTACGTGAATTGAAGTGTGAATAATCTAGGTTGATTAGTAGACATTTCACCAATAAATACTATTACATAATGTCATTTATATTACTGAGTTTATAACTCTGATATTGAAGATATGATTATTCTATTTCAAAAGTGTTTGTGTGATGTGTCATTGGCTTGGAACCGTACGAAAAGTCGTACTAGTCTAAAATCTATGATTGCTTCCCTTTCATTGTGACAGCACGAAAGACAAATTTTATAATTAAAAAAGCCGTGTGCATTGGATTTTAAAATTTACGTAAGGTTGTGATAGATTATAATATTTTAAAATTTACGGAAGGTTGTGATAGATTATAATATTTTTCGAGAAAAGTCTGTAATTTGAGTTCCAATAGACTTTTTTTTTATAAGGTAACAGTATTAACATAAAAAAATGTTTAATAAACATCCTAATTAAATTGACGCATTTATATAACAATAATCAGTTGCATGCATATAGTGGCGTACCCAAGACTTTAGATCAGGTGTGAAAAATATAAAACTTTAATAATAATAAAAATAATAATAATTATTATAATCATGCATATAAAAGTAACATACTCAAAAGATTATATTGTACTCAATGTATAATGTATCAAAAAGATTTACATATAACCTTAAAAAAAAGATTTACATATAAGCTCTATAACTATCCTTTACACTTTGTCATCTTATGAAAACTTTGAATAATCAGCTCATCATCAATGTCCTTCACGATATCCCTTTTAATATAAGTCACTAGACAATCATTCATCCATTCATCTCCCATTCCATTATCTTAGTGTGTGTAGATTCATATCACAAAGAGAGAAAGAGGATTTCGCGAGTTTCAGAGAAGAGAGATAAGAGTTCGCGAGTTGCAAAGAAGATCCAGTGAGAGAGGAGTTCGCGAGTTGTAGTGAGTGTGAGAAAGAGAGAGAGACACCGACAAAGTGCGTGTTGTGGTGGCGCATATCAGCCGTCGACTGAGCTGTGGTGGTGGTGTTATGGTGGAGATTCATATACGTATGGGTTAAAGTTGAGAGGAGAGAAATTAAGAAAGAGTAACAAATTAGAGAGAAGTGTGAAAGTGGATTATGAGAGTAGTTTTTCAGACTTAGACTTTGTTGGGTCTAAGGTGCAAATAAAATATTTAGGATGTGCAAAGTGCAAAAAAAAAAAGAACAGGGGTTCTGTTGAAAATTTTAAAAGGTCAGGGTGTGCAGGTGCACACCCTTAATGTATACTGAATCCGCCCCTGCATGCTTACTCATACTAATATATTAAAAACCTATTTAGATTCATCAAGTGGTGTTGTCTTAGACTTTGGTTTGTGCTCTTCTCAATGTTTTTAATTCGATTCTCTTTAATATCAATTTCGATGAGTTAGTAAGACTTCTTTAAAAAATAATAATATATCATAAAAAGAAGTACAAAAGAACATAAATTGAATCTAAACAATAAGTCAACAGAAGTGTGTAGGTCACCCCAAACATACTAACAATTAAAACAATACAAGTAGATCCTAAAATGAACACTAATGAAAGGTTCACGAACCGATGATTGGACCAATCGTCAAGAGGGAACATGCAAAATAACTCTATCAGACCAAAACAATCCAACGTCAAGCAAATAGAAGAATGATGAGGATATCAAAAGAGTCTGAAATTAAAATGACTGGATGTATATATAAGATTTCAAAAGTGTTTTCAATAAATTCACATGAAAATCATATACATATATTTTAGAAAGGCTAAATTGCATTTTTAGTCCCTTAACTATTTAGGTAGTATCGCTTTGGTCCTTTAATTAAAATTCAATTTATTTTGGTCCCTTAACTTCTCTTCGTTACACATTTTGGTCCTTTCAGTTAGTTTTAATTCAAAAACATTAGGTTTTCTTCATCTTCTTCTTCTCTTTTTCATCTTCATATCATCTCCATCAACCTTCAACAACAAGAATCCCAAAAAAATTCTAGAAAAAAATGAAGAAAACCTAACGTTTTTGAACTAAAACTAACGGAAAGGACCAAAATGTGTAACGAAGAGAAGTTAAGGGACCAAAATAAATCGAATTTTAATTAAGGGACCAAAGCAATACTACCTAAATAGTTTGGGGACCAAAAATGCAATTTAGCCATTTAGAAATTAGAATCAATGAAATGAGACAAGTACATGTAGCATAAAAAGACGGTGAACGTCTCTCTTTCTCTCTCTTCTCTCCTTCTCAAACCCTAACCGTCACTATTTTATTCTTCTTATTAGAGGGGTGATTTAGGGTCAATTTTGACCCAAAAATAACCCCTTAGAGTTGTTTTTCCTTCTATCATAATTGAATAAGTGATTTCCACGCATTTTCAGTTTTCTTTCATTTGTTTTTGTAATTTTGTCGTCTCTGCACGACTCTGTTTGTTTTGATTTCCCATATGTGTGCGGTATGTTTTTTATTTCCCGTCTCAGTGCGGTGTTTATTCGATTCAGGTTGAAAGATTAGCTTCGAGCAAGTGCAGATCCGATCAATGATTTTAGTGTTGTCAACGTTGCAGATCCGGAGACATGAGTATTCCGGAGACGTGAATACAATCATATTTTTAGGCATAGGTACTTTTCCGTTTTATGCTATTAACATGGATGTTGTGAGTTTGTTCATAGATTCATTCTTTTTGTTTTTAGCGAATTTAGATTTGTATTGTATCAATGTACTCTATCAATTTGAATGAATAAATATCGTTTATTTTTTGTGAAGAAAAAAAAAAACTCACATGAAAATGACAATTTTAGTATTATAATAATTTTTTTAATAGATTTGAGGGCAATTGGACATTTTAAGTGTTATTCAAAAAAATCTATAAATAATTGTTCGTAATAAGAAGAAAGACCGCATAAAAAAATAATAAAAAGATAAAAAAAACATTGTAGCAAAAAACATTTAATAGTTTCAATACATAGTTAATGTAAAAATTCTCCTATCTTTTATATTTAGTATGTATTCATTTGTATTTATTAGACTTTTAAAAAAATGTATTAATTTAGAAGTTACTCTCAATTATTGAGAGAGATAACTCTTACGATATACTTTTTGTAATCATATATTTAGTAACGTTTTTTTTTAAGAGGTAGTAACAATTTAATAGTCAAGGCTTTTTCTTCTTGCATATATACTCCCTACGTCCCATATTATAAGCAAAAAAAAAAAAAATCACACTTAATAAGAAAACTAAAACATAGTAGTTTGTAACATAGTTTTTTGTGTTATCTTTGAAATAAGTTTTATAGGAAGATGTAAAAACAATTTTCATTGATAGTTGATTATAGAAAAAATGAAAAAGAGAGCAAATTGAATACACTTTGCATTTAATTTTCCAAAAGATAATTTTTTGAAAAAACATAATTAAATATGATAAAAATTGGTCGTCTTTGATTATAATTTGGGACAAAGAAAATGAGTTTTTTTTTCTTATAATTTGAGACGGAGGGAGTACATATTATCAAATTATAACAATTATCTCTCAATCTGTCAAAAAATAATAATTTATCTCTCAATCAATGAAAGTGATTTTTAAACAAATACGGACACGTACTAAATAGACTTAAACATATTTTTAGTCCCTTATCTTTAATTTGAGGTTCATATTACTCATCTAACAAAAAAAAGTGCTTATTAGTCAAAATCAACATTTGTGATATCCCTAAAAAAAAAAAAACATTTGTGATACATGACATTGTGATTGAGTGCACACATCAGAGCATGTGTAAACATAGGAAATATAAAAAGTATTTGCCTATCTCTAATAATAAAGTATTGCAATATCTTTTAATGAATTTAAAACATAGTTCCGAAAAAAATTAATAATTAATAAAAAATTAAAAGACTAACAATCCGAAGATTTAATTATAAAAAATAAATAGTGCAATCACATAAAAAAAAGTGTAAATAGTGTAGGATAGACGTAATGGGATGAATTGATCCATAATAACAGGTCATGATCTATGTGGTGTTCCTATCTCAGTCGTTGACAATGCTTTTTATATTGATCCTTAGGAAACGCACAAGCATATAAATATTCATCTTTATACTCATTCATATTCACATTCTAAACCCAATTCACCACTTTTCTTATGAAAAATATTTCATTCAATTAATTTCACAAAAAAATATGGATCACCAAGCAGATGCTAACAGAACTGATTTGATGACAATAACTAGGTTTGTTCTGAATGAGCAATCAAAGTATGCTGAATCACGTGGAGATTTCACCATTCTCATCAGTCACATTGTTCTTGGCTGCAAATTTGTTTGTTCTTCTGTTAACAAGGTACACACTCTCATTTCATTAATTTTGATTAGAGAAAATTCACAGTTACTTGATTGAATGTTTATAATTTTTTTTACTGTGACAGGCTGGATTGGCAAAAATCCTAGGACTTGCTGGAGACACCAATGTTCAAGTGAGTTTTGTTTTTTTTATAATATTTTCCAACGTTACGTGTTCATGTTCATGTTCGTATGTGACTTTGTCACACCATCTAAATCTGAAATAATATTATGACAAAAAAAAACATTATTTATTTAATATGAGTTTAATGGACATACACTAGACCATTTTTACATCAACAATCCGACGAGATACCACACTACTTCCATATTATATCATAGTACTAATTTTTAACTATCCTTATAAAACTGAGTGATGTGTATTGAATTTTCATTGGATTAGATGTTAGTGTAAAACAGTTTTACACTAACATTGCATATCCATTTAATATTGTATTTTCAACTGTAACTCTTTTAATAATTCCAAAACGTGTGTGGACACACTAATTAGCTTTAAATTCGATTTGCCTCCATCGGTTTATGTATACTTGATGTAACAGAGATAAGGATTAGCCTTCAAAATATTTGGATTCCTTGAATTGAATTACACACTCACGCTTCAAGCTAGATGAGAGTTTAGAGAATAAAGTTTCATTAATTACTAGCATGCACTAGAGAAAAGAAGAAATAATTTAGAAACTTACAACACTTGGCGAAAGAGAACTATCAAATCACTACAAAAAAAAGAAGAGAACTATCAAATAACATTTCACATGTCACATTCCTAAATTGATATTAACATCCCTATTTTGTTCTTCACTATTTAAGGGGGAGGAGCAAAAGAAATTGGATGTGATTTCTAATGAAGTATTTGTGAAGGCCTTAATCAGCAGCGGACGCACAGTAAGTCTACACACACGAATTTGCTTTATTTTGTTCTTTTTGTTGATATAAGTTAATGATTGATTAGTTCATATGCATTTTATTTGGCATTGTTTTGTTCCTGATTTTGTAAAATGTAATTTTTTTGCCTCGGCAGTGCCTTCTTGTTTCGGAAGAGGTTGAAGATGCTATCATTGTGCCACCAGCACAGCGTGGCAAGTCAGTTCCAAAATATTCTATATTTATCAAATTACACATGATCATATTAATATTCATGCAACATTAACAAATTTCCATTTTGATTTTGAAGATACATAGTTGTGTTTGATCCTTTGGATGGTTCCTCAAACATTGATTGTGGAGTTTCAATAGGAACTGTAAGGATTTTTTCTTTTTATTTTATCCCAAACTTAACTGCTATATTTTAATTCATCAAAATAGAAATCATACTAATACCTAGCATTTTCACTATTGCATATAGATCTTTGGTATTTACACAGTGAAAGATACAGCTGAAGTTAGCGTTGAAGATGCATTGCAACCTGGGAGCAGTTTGGTAGCAGCTGGTTACTGCATGTATGGAAGCTCTTGCACGGTAAAACTAGCACCGATTATGCAAATAGAGTGTTATAAAGTTTTTCTTTTAACTATTTGATATTTACATGTCACAATTTGCTTTCATTTTTATAATGAAATTGATCTGCTTTTCATGTCATAAATACCTGATTCTGATTGAATAAATTGTGGACTTCCAGTTTGTGCTTAGCACAGGAAATGGAGTGAATGGTTTTACACTTGATCCTTCCCTTGGAGAGTTCATATTGACTCACCCAAACATCAAGGTACATGCATTATGTTGCAGCTAAATTGGTAAATAAATTAAGTTACATAAAGTTTATTAGGTAAAAACTAGGGCAATTCTGAATTTTATTTGCTGTAACGTGCGTGTTACTTCATAGATACCAAAGAAAGGAAAGATTTATTCTGTAAATGAGGGAAATGCCAAAAACTGGGATGAACCAACCACCAAGTAAGTTTTGGAAATTCTGTTATCGAGTACTATTTGAAACCTGATTCTTGAGTTAACATGTAACAATTGAGCTAATTTTCAAATGAATCCTTGGAATTTTGTTTTGTAGATACGTAGAAAATTGCAAGTTTCCACAAGATGGTTCAGCACCAAAGTCTCTTAGGTATATTGGCAGGTATATGATTCTGAACTTTACGTAGTTTTATCTTGGTTTTCCTTCAAGTTTCTTCGTTTTATTTGCCAATGAAAAATGCACAATGCAGCATGGTAGCTGATGTCCATAGAACATTGCTATATGGTGGTATATTCATGTACCCTGCTGATAAGAAAAGCCCAAATGGAAAGCTAAGGTAACACTACGATATACTTTGGTGCGTCTATTTGTAATTAACATTTGATCTAGCATCCTTAGGTATTAGGAGAGTTAGTAAGATGATTCTCCGATAGAAAAGGAATCTGAATTCTATTTCTTGAGTCATCAAGTACTTGAAAGACATTAAAACCCAGTGTAAAAAATCAGACATTTCCTTGCCGACTCAGGAGTTAGGCCCATAGCAGGTTCGAGGACCTAAATTATTGGGACATGTAGTCCCGTTTGCAATACTCCATACATAGATGAGAACTTGGATTCTCATCTGTTTTAATTGACCGAGTTGTGTTATATGATATGTTTAAACTAATAACTTATGGATATGAAATTTGACTGTAAATTATCAGGGTTCTGTATGAAGTTTTTCCAATGTCATATTTGATGGAGCAAGCAGGAGGTCAAGCTTTCACAGGAAAACAAAGGGTATTAGAATTTTTCTTTGCACTATTAGTTTATATTGCTACAAAACTCTTTAGTTGCAACACTTCAATTTGTTACTCTCTCATGCATTTCTGCATCTTCAATATGGTAAAATGTATCGAAGATTGAATTAACATGAATCATTATGCTATCATGAATCATACTTTATACCATATATCAATTATTTTATCTTTGAATTGGTCATTTGATATTACATCTGATGGATTTCGTGTTCATATGATAATTGTTTGCAGGCACTTGACTTGGTTCCTAAGAAAATACATGATCGATCGCCAATATTCCTTGGAAGTTACGATGAAATTGAGCATATAAAAGAGCTTTATGCAGAACCCAAAGAAAATGGTGCATGAATATCAACTCAATTTCTGTTTCTTTTAATCGCTTAGGTTCCAATTCTTGGTCTTTCACTCTTTCGGCAATTAGTAGGGGAGGAATGCTATACGGTACGAAGTGTCACAAATTTAGAATCATCATCTCAGGGTGGATGAAGATTCATAGCCTTTTGTATAAATGACATTTGTACTATCAATCATTTCAAAAAAATCAATCGTTTCTCTTGTTTTAAATTACAAGCTTGGGTTACTCACCTCATCAAAAAATAGTTTTAGCCGCAACTATTATGCACTTGAGCAAAATATAAATAGATATCGAAATAATTGTGAAGCTAAGTATCATTGCATACAATATGCACATCAAACTTCATATTTAATATTAAAAGCATCGATGAGAGATTGGGAAGCGTTGAATTGAGGTTGTTCCGATAGCGAGGTTTCTCGACGCCGGTGAGTTTGCCCCCGGGCAGAAGAATCATCTTGTAGAGACAAAACTTGACAACGTGCCAACCTCCCCGCATTACAATGTAGTAAGTTATCTCAGTGTTTTTATTGCATACATTAGATGAGCTTGTTGCTGATGGTGAATACATAGCTTACAACAAGGATAACTAATGACATAAATAAGTTAGCTAAAGTGCGGTAAATTTAGTGGTTTAATTAAACGATAAATATAAAGTGATATAAAAAGTATCCATTACTAACTTCGTTTATATATAGGGTTTTCTTGAGAAAATACAATCTTTACCAAACAACTCTACTTTTACTTTGGTCATACGAACTTAATCTTATTAAACATATCCTTAGTATATGCATTTGACACATCCACACACACATATATGTTCATGGTTGAAAAATTTGAAAATAAAAGACAAATTATGACGGAAAAGGTTACACAGTTAGCCGTGTTTACCAATTGTTGGCGAAAGTGGATCAACCTATTCAGTCAGTTATTTTGGATCTTATTTGGCACAAATCGGTTCCTTTGAAAGTCCTTCTCTTTGCTTGACATATTCTTCGTAATCGGTTTTCGACTAAGGAAAATTTGATAAGGCGTAACATCCTTCAACCTGACTCTCAGCTTTGCGTGAGCGATTGCGGGATGGTGGAAATGGTTGATAATTTGTTCTTGGGTTGTAATTACTCTGGAGTATTTAGCATATTATTCGGCATTGGGTTGACATTACCGTGGTTGATCCATCTAGACTATCAGACCATTTCCTTCAATTAGGCAACCCAATGAAATAAGCAACATGGTAAGGAGAGGAAATGAAAGAATATGCCGCAAAAAGAAAGAAATAATATTTTCGTAATTTGATTATGAAAAGCTAAACCTGGATTTACTAAGCATAAACTTATAAACTCAAATTGAGTTCAATTTCGAAAATGAGCTAAACCTGGATTTACTAAGTTTATTACGTAATTTGATTAAGAAATAAACTTTTATAAAGTTTATGAAAGTTTATGCTCATTTCCTTCAATTTGATTGGTGGATCTTATAAAAGTTTATGCTCATTTTCATATGTAATTTGATTTTTGTAAGTTTGAGTGATTTGGAAAGAAAGAAATAATAAAATCTTTAAAAATAGGAAAGAATTACATCAACTATTAAACAAAATAAAGCTCCTCTCTTTTTGGTGGTTGAAAGCTCAAAATGCTACTTTTGTTTTTTATTATCACATGTGGTGACTTAATCTTGCTTCGGTTTTGGCATGTAGCTTTGTTTTTTTTCAATTTATTTGGGCATTTTAACTTTTTGTAAACCGTAACTTTTCAGTCATTGCACTCCTTGTTTCGAGTTGAATGCTTTGTTCGTAGTAATATACTATTATATTTTGGCTTGTTAAAAAACATTAGGACCAAAAAAAGGTATGGTGAAGTGTACATACATAATGATTTTTTTTGGTTCAAACATAATATTTTTTTGATAGAACATGCATGATAATCTACAGAGCGTACATACATAAAAATTAGGGAAAATTATAATAACCTCCTTAGCTTAATACAACAAACCTCCCCTCTATTTTCTAAATCATCACATACCTCCCCTCTGTTAAATTATGTTAATTCTCCGTTACGATACAAAAATCTGTGTGTGTCCTCACTCTCAAAACATTGCCTTCTCTCCATAGTCACTCATCTTCAACCTCAGATAAAAACTAAGGGTGCTACGTAAAGAACAAAGCTCAGATAAAAATAGTAGAAATGCAGCTTGTTATAGTCAAGTCACTCGTAACAAATAGCTATTGCTCTGATGGAGATTATGTTTAGTGGTTCACTTAGGAGGATTTTGGAAATATTTAAGTCATTAATATACAACCACTGGTTTTGTTTGTTTTGACAGTAGTGTTTTGGTGTACTACTGCCTAGTGGTATTTTGGGCTACTGGTTTATTTAGATACGTGGTAATTTGTAGAATCTAATGGTTTATATAATTTCAGAGACTTATTTAATTTTGGAGCCACTGGTTTATTTAAACACTAGTATTTTGTAAAATTTAGCTGCTCAAATTTCGTTGATTGTCATGTGAGTTTGAAGAAATATTTTGGATGCCAAATTGAGTATATATCATCTGGCATATTATATATGTATGTATGTTATCATATGGCAAATTATAATATGGCTTGGCAAATATCTAATTACAGGTATCTTGATTCTTTATTGTTTTTATGTGAAATACATAATTGATGTATATCACCCAACTTTCAAATTGATGAGAGTATTATGACAATATTCACTAAAGAATTTGAAAAGCTAAACCTCCCAATGAAATAAGCGACATGGTAAGGAGAGGAAATGGAGTAAGATACTATCTAGTTGCACCGCAAAAAGATATAAGACGTGATGATGACAACACCCTGGCATATGGAAATTTACACATGTTTACAACTGCAAGATTTTTTTATTAAAAAAGAAATAGTTAACAGACAATTTAACAGTGTTAATGAAGAAGAGAAATATTTGTCTATTTGATGAAAATTTAAGGGAGGTTAGTGTTTATTTTAAAACTAGAGGGGGTGTCATTGCTATTTTAATAGAACTTAGGGGTGGTGAGTGCAATTTCCTCTAAAAAATAATAATGGGCAGACTATGAAGTATGAACACAAACCATAGAATCCGTTTTCTATTTATACAAATGCGACGTATTATATCATGTCATGAATAACGAAACCAAAGGAATTGTTGGATTGACAAGAGCCCAGCCTGTGATCGTGAATGACACAGCTGTTAGGTACCTACCAAGTCTCTCAACTTTGTTTAAAAAATTAACAATTAATAGCATTTACTAAATATTAACTAGAAATTAAACTAAAAACAACCGTTAAACTCCTTAAAACTTTCCACGCCACATATTGAACTTCACCACCCAAAAAAAAACCAATGTACCCCTATATAAAACTCATATACATAATTAACAATCCTTTCATCCTTCTTTGCTCAGATTCAAAGGGAGAACAAATCAAGAACAAGACCAATTACTAGGCTTGTTCTCCCACATTGTACATTCATTAATAATAATCGTTGAACATGGGCAACTGTGCTGGCAACCCTAGGACCGACGAAAGTGACGCTCCAGTCCCAGTTCCTGAGCCTGTCACCGAGGAGGTTAAGGTTGAACAGCCAGCCGAGGAGACCAAAGCTGAGGAGACCGCTAAGTCTTCCGACGATAAGTCTCTAGGTACCTTGCTCAACGAGGTACATATTCTTATATAAGCAATGATATTCATGCACATAATTATGATATTTGATATCCAACACCATATACTTAAAAAATTTTACTAAGTATAAAATAGTCATTCGTGAAATTCTCGGTATTGTTATCTCTCGCGATAACTAGCAATTTCCTTTGATGATACAAATCTATTAGTATTGCAACATTATTTATTTCATTTTTCATCATCTTATTCATTTGGAAGGATCATATGTATATTCATGTTATGATTGATTAATTTCTATTGATAGAATAAAGAAAAGACTGTAGAGAAGGGTGAAGCCAAGAAGGAAGCAGCCACTGTGGAGGTGAAGGCTGAAGCCAAGGGAGAAGAGAAAGCCCCCGAAATTAAGGAAGAGGCAAAGCCTGAAGCCACTGAAGAGAAGCCCAAGCCTGAGGAAGAGAAGCCCAAAGCTGAGGCTGAGCTAAAAGCCTAAATGAGCTGTTAATTTGATGCTTCAAATATACAAAATTGTTATGTGATTCTTTTCCATTTTGTGCTTCAAGACAATTCATTCAATTATTATGGAAATTGACTGATTATTTGAATTTTTTTCTTGGAATTTATTTTTACTTAGTGCACTTTAATTAGGGTAAACCAAATTAACATTTACTCTAAATCATTAAGTTATTTAATTAGTTTAACATACAATAGTATACCATTTTTTACTAGGTTTGAATCACTCCATTAATCAAATTTGGGGAGACATGACATTTATTTACTCTCTATTTCAAACCTTTAATTCTTTTTTTTTGGTTTGAAAAAAAATATAGGGAAATCCCGAATATTTGATTTTTCTTTTGAAGGAAATCCCGAATATTTGATTGTTCAGCGTCTTAATTTTATTTAAAAACTTTGGCTGTTTTAGAATTTGAAGTCATATTTAACAAAATAATTGAACTCAAGTGGTCAATAAGCTCCACAAAATTAAACATTGTTAAGGATAATATGAGTTCCACCAAGGTGGAACAATTTTTAGTTAAATTTACTTACCTTCTGACCGAACTTCGAATTACTATGATCCCTTTTCCGAGGAATCGGAGCGTTAACAAAATAAATGCTCTTATTCTTGCAAATCTATAATTATCATAATTTTTACGAGTTTTTATGAGATATCTATAAATCATTTACTTATTACAATAATAGTACTAATTTATCACGTGGTCTATCACAAATAGTTGATACGCAATGCATGTAACTTTTTAAAACTTTGGAATATTGAGTTTGATTCAAACTGATAAAATTTGTTAAATAAATCTACCGTCTCAATAGTTAATTGATAAAAAATCGACTTTTACCCTTAAATTATCTCCATAGTGAATACGACACTGATGACTTTGGTCCATACTAACAAGTATACAAACAATGGTTCAAAGATGATTTGTTTTAGCCGAGAAAATGTGGCCTCATACTCCGAAGTCCAAATCAAAATGTGTCTCCTTCCTCAATCACTTATAGAATGGTAGAGTGTGTTGGGATGACCTTGTAATGAACCAAGGTAAAGTTTTTAAGATCGTGTTAAGCCTATAGATTCCCTTCTTGAACCTTAGGGTGAACATTTCTAATACGACCCCACATTTGTAAGGATCGACTTCGAAATCTAAGCATCAGGCGTGAAGACCACATCTCCAAGTTTTGGTGATCAAAATCGTGTATTCACACACGAACAATACAAATGCATCAAAAATAAACATCAAATATATGTACTTTTACTAGACTTGCACTAAATAAATCGTTCCCAATCCCAAACACAGCTATGCATTAATATTTCGATGAAATGGTTAATTGTTGTTATTGTCAAAAGTTTTTAAATTCAATATGTTCAAATTTATTTATGGTCTATTGGATCGACAAATGTAAACAAGACGAAATGGAACTCAAATCAACTAAAAGCTTTGTCAAATACTTATACATTATTCAATAATAGTTTTTTTTTCTTCAAATAGCCTACTACTAGACATGCATCTCTTAATGTGATAAATGGAGTATATGGAGTTTAAACTCCTATATATAGCATGCATGTCACTATTAACTGGATTAAGTTCAAGGTGACAATTTATTTTTTTAAATCTATTATTCAATATTTAATGTCATGTTATTCATTTATAATTTACCAGAGTTTTTATTTGGTGATTGCATTTGAACGTTTTAATTTTAAATTAATTTTTTTAAAGGTATCGGTATCCAACATGATATCTCCTTAACACCGCTCTCAACTCTTGTTTGTACACATTTTTTATGTGAATAAAGTATCATCTGCATAAACTAATCATTCAAGGTCAGTATCACAATAGATCACAAGACCTCTAATTAAACTGTAACACATCTCTTATCATGTCATCTAAATCCTAGTGTGCTATAGTACACTGTACACATACTTGAAGTTGAAATTATGTGTGATGTACAGACCACATTTTTTTTCTTTGATTAAAGTGACACGCATGCAGCACAGCACTTTGTTTCATCAAGGATGACTGCTGGCTATGTTAAAAGCTTAGACGGAATTTTGCAAATTTGAAGATCGATGCGCACTAAGATATGGCCAAGAATTAAATAAGAGCACCTTTTATGCCTTCGGTACTTTGTCTCTATACACTACTAATCTACTAGTCATTTTAGTGGCATTTGAAAGCATATGCAAAGCAGACACTTATATATGACCACAAATCAACAAAATTCCAATTGGAAGCATGTTAGAAACTGCGCAAAAGGATGGCTCTAAAGTCACGTCATTTTGTTTTTTAATAGGGTCACAGCGTCATGCTATGATGCTGGGGTAGGGTACTATAGCGTTCATTCCATACCCGTATTTTTGTAAAAATATTTGTACCTTAGTCTTTATGTCCTGTGAACACTAAAAAAAAACAAAAATTGGTGAAGGATATTTAGTGAGGGAAAACGTGAAATCTCTCTCTAATTTTGTCACTAAATTTTGCGACCAAAGAATGTGTGAAGAATTTCATTTTTTCCGTCGCTAATTTCCCTCGCAAATTTTGCTTTTTCTAGTAGTGGAACATAACCCGCATTTTTTTTTGGTCTTAGATGAAGTGGTAAACCACTGAAAATAAACTCACACAACTATGATGAGGTCCTGGGTTCAAACCCGGGTCACGACGTCCGACCTTATAATTTTGACATTTTCCAGTTGAGTTAAGACATATAGATACATAACCCACACTTTAACACTAAAAAGACAATAAAAAACAAACAAAAAAATATATTAACAAATAATTTAGAGATAATTTAACGAATCGTATTTGAAACCATAAGTATCCATAGATGACTAACAGTAAAAACAAAAAATGTATGCACAAAAGAGGAAGAGATATCGATATGTAGTTTATGAGAAAGATGTAGTAGAAACTTAATTTACTTTCATGCTATATAAATTAAAATTGTATATAGTATTATATATGTGCATGTTGTGGGGGTGGGGGGGGGTGGGGTGGGGTGTGATTAGACTGTCTGTATCCGCACCCTCCCGATTCAAATTTGCGGGTGATTATCCTTGACCAAACCCGGATCCATAAATACCCACAAAAAAAAGTAAATTTTATATTATTATAAAAGTTTTTGTTATATTTTTCAGAGTTTGACTATACAAGTTCCGATATACTTTTATTATATATGTTTCCACCCTGAAATCGAACTCAAGTTTTCTGAACAATTTATCTTTGGTGGAACTCATTAACCACTTGAGTCTAATTGTTTGGTTATTATCATTTTTCTTTTTAATAAAGGTTAAATATGTAAATGGTCAGAGTTTTGGTGTTAGTTCTTGTAAAAATATTTTTTGTTTTTCATTAATTCTTGCAATATATGACTATTTGTTTTTATTGTTGTTACTTTATTTTAATCATTGTAAAATTTGTTGATATTGAAATTGATCATCGTAATATATAGAATATGAATTATGCTAGCAACACAATCTTTTTCAATACGCTATGATTAATAGGTTTAAATTTTAAAAAAATTCATATTAAAATTGATCATTGTAATATATAGAATATGAATTATGCTAGCAACACACTCTTTTCAATATACTCTAATTAATCAATTTAAATTTAAACGAATTCCACTAAATATATGTGGAGCTATACATATTTCGTGTGTTCCATTTTAATTTCAACCAATAAAAAGAGCGTCTTAGAAAATGTGTTGCTACTTTGCGAATTTTTTTTTTCTGACCCTATTTGCAAAAAAAATTTCAAGTATGACCCCCTTTGAAATTTTTTTTCCAAAATGACCCACTTTCATTTTTATTTTTTTTGTCTTTTTCTTCATTCCCGCCGTTTCAAATGGCGGGATTGAATGTGTGCGTGACACGTGTCCAACCGTCACAGGCTGACGTGATTGGACAGTTTTTTTTTTAATTTTTTTTTTCATTCCCGCCGTTTTGACTGGCGGGATTGACTTTTTTTTTTTTTCGTTTTTTTTTTGGCACAACATTTATATATACTTAAAACAAAATAAATGATAAATAAAAATTAATTAGTTTATTCATAAGAAATAAAAATAAAAATTACCGGCAATCATTGGGATACAAATATTCCCGTCGATGGGGCTATTAAGGAAGGAATGACATTTCACAGCAAAGAAGATTGTTTACATGCAATCAAGTCGTTCCACAT
>Ga0315914_1005738_pt1 | contig 17929 bp, 15 predicted proteins | sample MpolenodulesMG_FD_203920 | JGI IMG/M metagenome (GOLD analysis project Ga0315914, IMG submission 203920) | Medicago polymorpha root nodule microbial communities from Los Angeles, California, United States - elongated nodules | ecosystem: Host-associated > Plants > Roots > Nodule | place: USA...
ATATATAACACCTTTTTCCCAATCAAACCAAATAAAAACAAGATAACCCCGAGATTTTTAGTGTATTATGCGAACGATTTTGTTTAAAAATCTGAAAGTGGAGAGAATGGGAGGACTTCGAAAAAAAAGACAGAACAGAGAAAGTAATGGGAGGACAGTCTCCATGCAAATGCATGTAATTGTCTGTAGAGGACCCCACCTTACTTTTATGGGTTTTTTAAATAATATTTGATTGTTGGGGACGTGAGCATGGACTTGGATTACACATTCTACCGCATCATAAGATCATACATGTGATTTTTATTGTTAAGGCTGTTTCAGTTTTATCAAGCAACTCAGTTTGATCCTGAGTGGGGCCATTGGCATATTAGAGATTGTTAGTATTGATTAAGGTAATTACTAGTTAGTTTCTAGTTGGTTATATTAGATAAAGGTCATGTTAATGCACTCTTTAATGATTCAAAATAGAAACAATTGATAATTTAGATATAAAAAAAAATTGTTTTTGATATTTTAATGTGCTGACGTCTGAATACATAATTTTTAAGATAAAGTTTTCTCTTTAAACTTCTTAAAAAGTGACATAAGAACACTTGTTAGCAATTTTGTATAATTTTAGAATGACTATATATAATATACATTACACATATTTATATCAATCGATTTCATTCTATTAATTATAAATTGCTTATATCTCTCATTTTAGCATTCTCTTTGTTGAGCTCTACCATGTCTCTCAACAGAATTTTGTTCTCCCCCTGCACAAAACACTCACGCCCTGCAGCCATGCCTAAAATGCTCTTGCGTTGGTTAACTAGCGCAAGTGTAAAACTATGTGTTAGTTAACTAACGTTGCGTCATTTAACATACGCATCTGTAAAACATGCAAGGCTACATTGTATTTCCACCATGAAGGCTCCATTGTATTTCCTTTGTAGAAATCACCCTGGAAATTAAAGTTACTGCAATCATAAAATCTAAATATGGGGTTTGTGGCTAAGATTAGGGGTGTTCGCGGTGCGGTTTGGTTCGGTTTTGAGGTTAAAAGTCATCCAAACCGCAAGATAAAAAATCATGCGGTTTGGGTTGGTTCGGTTGACTTTTAATACACAATCCAAACCAAACCAAATAAATGTGGTTTGGGTTGGATTGGTTGGTGCAGCTTTTTTAGACAATAATTTTTTTTGTTTTCAACATTAAAATCGAGTCAAAAAGGCAAAACACAACTTATTTTTAGCAAAGTTGCGACAATGTTTTTAATTTCATTCCACATTACATTTTCATTTTCACCAAACAACATAAACCAAATTTAAAACATGGACAAAAATTAATTCTACTGTGTAAGAAATGTAAAATACTTAGATTTTATCATTCTCTAAAAGTTCAAGTAAAATATAGATACATTTTTTAAATAAAAAGCAAAGAAAAAACCTAACAAGAGAGAAAACATGTCATTTTATAAAAGTTTTCATTAAGTTTCCATGAGTATTGGTCTAGGTGACATAGATTTTAGTTAGTATTTTTATTATGTTGCGGTTTGGTTTGATTTGGTTTGTAAAATAAAAACCGCAAACCAAACCAAACCATGCGGTTGAGTAAAAAAGTGATCCGAATACATCCAAACCAAATGCGATTTTTTGCGATTTTCTATTGGGTTGGTTCGGTTTTGAACACCCCTAGCTAAGATGGCAAGGAGTACGAATTCACTGTTTTTTTTCTTTTTTAAGATATGGTGTTGTGTTGCCGGAAATGGCCTTTAAAGGCGACAACTCCGTCTAGGATTGTTACAGTTTGATGATCGGTTTACTGGGAGACAGTTTGACGAGGGGAGGAAAATGATGCTAGTGGCATGGGAGTTGCCAGAAAGGTGGTGGTGGAGGTTCAAGACACTTGCCGATTATTTTCATTTTTTGAAAAAAGGGTTGTAGATTAAGTATAAAGGTGTTAAACTTGGATGAAAAATTTATTACATGGTGAAAAATTGTCTTGCACCATATAAGACCTATACAACTTGTGTACCATTTACTACTCACGTTGTCGACTATTAATTGTTATTGCAGACTATTCAATGTAAAACACACCATGGATAGCAAGGCACTAAGCCAACCTAGAGAAAATAACAAACACAATAAAAGACACAAGTCTAATCCCTTTTAAACTTCAATGGTGAACTCTAGCCTACTCAACCGTTTCAAAGCACTCGGTTTTCTTACTCCACAAATACTGGCAGAACATTCTAACAAACTGCCTTTCCAAATTTCTGGAAAAACTAGAGGTTGTGCCCCCACAGCTACCGCACCGTGAGGGAATCGAAGTCCTTTTTCTCTATATCATGGATCGCAAACAACCAGTTGCAGGATCTGATGACGTCCTTGCAACTTTACACCTGTTCTGCTTCCGACCACAATCTGGAGTCTACACAATGACACCATCTCATGCTCAAAGAGAAGCGGGGTCATTTTAATTTCATAATTCAGAGTGCTGCAAATACTGGTTTTATTTGCTCGTTTGTACCACAGCTAGAGGTGGTGCAACAACGCACCTCTACTACCAGTATTCATCACACAGACCTCGAGTTATGCATCTATGCAAAAAATGAGATATTTTCTCCACACCCAAAACAGTAAACAAACACACAAACAGACAATTTCATGGTTCTAAATTCAAGTCATAATAAATAAATATCAGCAGTCAAACATGCCTTCAACCCAAGGGAGGAGATCCAAAAACCGGCAATATCTAGTCTAATGAAACAACTCAATCTGAAAAGGGGATAAAAACCAGTGCCGGAAAGATAAATAGTCAATCACCAAGGAAGTAAATCCCAACAGCATAAATATCTTAAGAAGCAAGGCTGTCATTAAGTGACAATGAAGACAACTGATCAGCAGCACCACCAGCCTGCTGCTGCGCAACATTCCTAAGGACGTCCATCGCCTCTGCCACCTTTGCTTTCAGAGCCTCTGGTGACTCGAGCAAGTGCAGAACTTCAGTCTGGTCCATCTCCAGAAGCATACCAGTAACTTTGGCAGCATTGTCAGGCTCCAATTGTTCCACAAGTGGGTAAAGATTCTCACCCAGCATCTGCAAATATACAACCAACCAACAACGGTTAGTTAAGGCCACTAAAATGCAACAAATGGAGTTTAGCACAAACTCTAGGAGTTATTAACATAGTAAACATCAGTTGAAGTGACAGCCTACCGTTCTCTGCTGCTCAGGAGATGCATTAGCCAGATGAGAAGCCAAAGCACCAATTGGAATTTGCTGGGAAAGTGATGCATCACGAAGGGGCACCCCACCCACATCATAAGGAACAGAATACATGCCCCCAGCAACTCCAGGCATGGGACCATCAGGCATGCCCCTTCCAGGAGGATAGCGATATACACGACCCCTAGGGAGCATCTGTCAATCACAAAATTATCAAGTCAGTGACTAAAAAACGAAAGATGATCCACAAAATTATATACACGAGATGAAAATCCACCAACCTGTTGTGGCATAAGCGGAACTGGCTGCTGGGACTGCTGGACTCCACCTCCACGTCTTCCACCAGGGCGCTGCCCTTGCTGTCCTTGCTGAACCATTGGCACAAAGAAGTTTGGCACAGGTGCCCCACCAGGTCTCATTCCAGGCACAAGTTGTTGTTGATACCCAAATCCAGGCTGAGAAAATTTGCAATGATGGACATAGTTTAATGAAATTACTCCATAACTTAAAGACAAATCAGAGGAATAATATCAAGCTCAATTCATGATTGTGCTTGCTAAAGCTTAAAAGTTAAACAGGTTTACCTGGGAAGGAATGATGGCAGGAGGGCCTTGACCATAAAATATTTGTTGACCCATACCTGGACCACCAGGGGGATACATAGGCATTCGAGGAGCAACAGATGGTTGCATCGAGACAGGACGCATTTGGGCAAATTGAGCCTGCATGAAGGATGGGGTCCAAAAAATTAACATTACTATGGTCACCTCAACTCAATCACCAGACATAGTTAATCTTATTTGATGATAAACAAGTAGCAATATCATCATAGCCCACAATCCCACTCCTACGAAATTGAGACCGACAGCCAAAAAAAATCCTAAATATAACTGAGACCAAAAAAATAATATTACAGCTTATATACAACACGAGTGTGTTTAGAAGGTTCCATACGATGGCACTAAAACAGAAAAGGTTCAATTATGCATTTGTATTACTCATGATTTAAAAATCAAAACAGTCATGGATTTTGTTTTTAAGTAATAGACCATAAAAATATAAGAAATCAAGTATGAGAATAGTTTATATTAACAATAAAATGACCATATTAGTAAATCATAAACAAGATTACCACATTATATACATCATACAAGATAACTAAGATGCTAAATAATAGTAACAATTTATAAGTGTGCCTAATATCCAGGCCTTGGTTATAAAAAAAAAAGGTTGAATTAAAACAAAAATATAAAACAACTAACGCCTGTTTATAGTATGAGTTGCCTAGATGGATTAAAAATTTAAAAGCAAACAAAAAAGCAGACCAGTTCAAACTGATTTACTGCCACAAAATCATCAAAAGGTTTGCTGATTTGAACCCCCGTTCACATGTTAGCGTTGGTTCTATTATCTAGTTTTTTTGTCAAACACACGGACAGCTCAAAGGTTTTACAATTGCCCCCACAGGTGCGGTTTGTGTTTTCTAGTATGTAGAGGTAATAAAAAATTGCACCTACGCATACCTGAAGCCTAGCTCTTCTATCTTCTTTCCGCTGGGCCAGAGTCACATACAGAGGTTTGCTTACCACCATTTTGCCATTCATCTCCAAGAGCTAGCAAACAATTGAGCACAACAAAAAAATCATTTCCAAACTAAAAGAATCCTTTGGTTTTATTAACCAATAATATACAATATGACTTACAGCTCTAGATGCCTCCTCAGGAGTAGAGAATGCAACAAACCCAGATCCTCGACTTACGCCATTGGGGTCCCTCATTACCTTTCAAGTGAAAAGAAAGCAACATATGACTATGTACCTAGCGAATATTTAGTGAGATGTCAGTCATATCAATTATGCATACCTTGCAAGAGGTAATTGTACCATAAGAGGAGAACAGTTCCTTAAGTTTTTCATCAGCAATGCTATCGTCCAAATTTTTAACATACAAGTTTGCCCCTTGATATTTATCCGCAGCTTCTTTCATGCTCTGCTCAAACTTAATCTTCAGTTCATGCTCCCTTTCTGACTTCTTTTGAGCTTTTCCAACATACCATTCCTTGTCATCAATTTTTTTCCCATTAAGAGCCTCAACAGCTCTAGCAGCATCATCGGTACTCTCAAAGTTCACAAATCCAAAGCACTTTGATTTCCCATCCCCATCCCTCATTACTACAGCACTGGTAATTGTTCCAAATTCACCAAAAATCTTCTTCAACTCATCGTCAGTAGTTGATTCTGAGAGATTCTTAACAAAAACGTTGTTGAATTTTGCCCTGTCACCTGTACTCTCTCTCTCTTGCTTGCGAAGGAAGGGTCCCACATAAACTTGCTTATCATTTAACAGCATACCATTAAGCTTTTCAATAGCTTTTTGAGCAGCCTCCTCAGTATCAAATTGAACAAAGCCATAACCTTTTGATTGGCCAGATCCATCCACGGCTACCTTGCAAGAAAGGATATTCCCAAATGAAGAAAAGGTATCATGCAACGCCTTATGGTCGATTGCCTTGTCCAAATTCTGCAATAATCATTAAATTAGGAAGATTGAAAATGGTTAGAACAGGTACAACTAGTACATGCAGTCCAGAAGCTTAGCATAATTCTTTCCATTACCAGACAATGTGGAAGAACAAAGATATCTATACCTTGATAAATATATTTCCTTGACCACTTTTGCGGATACTAGGATCACGATGTGAATACATAATGCGAATGGGCCTGTTGTTGAGAGGAGTGAAGTTCAGAACATCCAATGCTCTCGCAGCTGTATCCACACAGCAAATATATTATGAACAGGGAGATACAAAACAAATGGTTACCGCAACAGCAACAAAATAAAACATTGTATTACTCAGGGATAAAAATGTGAAGATCTGTAAATGAAGGTAAAGTCAATCGGTATACAAATTAGGTAAGTGAAAATTGCATCACATAAATTTTTCATGACATGACGATAGGTCATGAAAACACACTGATGTACAATATTCCTTGCCCACAACTCAAAAAATATAAGATTGACTATAACAAAGTACATAACATTCAATTATTTTAATGTTTCATGTGTTGTATTAGTGATAAACTCGTCTTACGGTTAATAAATACAGTCATCAATTGATCGATTCTCAGATTCTCATACATTATACATCATGTCTGTAATAGAATAGTTTGAGAATGTTTGAGAAATTCTAAAAGCAAATCGACAAGTGTTTGAGAATAGAGGTAATACTAGAGTATTCAGTTAAGTTAAAAGATCATTAATTGCAGTCATGAATCGCAAATTAGCGATAAAGAGAAACAAAATATACCATTTTTATATCAAAAACCAAATATAAGTATGGAATCCATCCCTTTGCCAGTGAGCAAAGGGGTGGATTCTTATTTCAGTCAAATTCTTATATCAATGAATTAGGCTGCCAGCGAGCGAATTAGGCTGCCAGCGAGCGAATTAGGCCTGCTTAATGTAGGTCATACACACTGTATATGCAAGCCTTCGACTGATATGTAAAATTTGCAAGAAGAGCTCTATATGAATCTAGCTTCAAAATATTCCTATTTGCTGAACAGTCTCTGTCTAAAAAATTCAGTTCACCAAGAGGTAACCAGCATTGCTTATAGTGTTTGAACTAGAGCTACCACATGATTTTCTACCAGTGTTAAATTAACTATTTACTGCTCACACTACTCAGCAAGTATACCTTTAACATGAATACAAAGGTAACATCAGAATAGCACGCATACGAGTTTTTGTGTATTCATTCATTAAAAGAGTTGTTGGTCGCAGATTGCAGAAAATAGTGGTTCGTTAAAATACTTCTAGGCAACAGTGTTGTACTCATTTGCATTACAGAACAATAGACGTTAGTTCAAATTCCGTTACGCAACAGTGTCGTATCAAATAGCGTATTGCAAAACAATAATTGTTAGTTGGAATTCCGCTATGCTATAGCGCCGCTATAGCCACTAAAAGCCCTGTTTTTATTTTAGAAATTAAAGGTATATAACTAGTGTCGTTAAATTACGGCTATAGTGGCACTATAGTGTAGTGGAACTCACACAGACCACTATTGTTCAGCAATACGCTATTTAGTACAAAATATTGTAAAATTGCAGCTATAGCGGCGCTATAGCCCTATTGAGAAGCGAAATTTAAACAATTTTCTATCGACGATTGACAACACCGGGTGTAATATATTGATTAAGATAAGAAATGTCACCAACTATTCTTACCACAATTAAATAACCAAATAAATCCTCCTTTCGATCTCATGGAAAAAGCAGTACACAAAATCAAACTACTAGCATAAACCTCAAACCAGGGAATTTAACAATAATACAATCATGAATTCGACAACAAATTAGACGTGAAACCAGTATCCAAAATTCACTCATAACCCTACTTCATAAACTAATAATTCATCACTAAAGATTAAACATTTAAACCTTTCAACAAACCCAATTCTTAAATCAAACAACCAATCCAATTCACAGTATTATACATCAAATCAAAACCTAAACATTTCCGAATCACACAATGAACAACAAAAAGTAGACAATCAAATTAAATTAAATTAACTAACCATCTTGTGGGTTGCTATAGTTAACATAACCATAACCAAGTGACCTCCTAGTAGTCAAATCCCTGCAAACCCTAACACTCACAACCTGACCCAATTGATTGAACAAATCATACAGCTGAGAATCCGTCACATTCATATCAAGATCTCCAACGTAAAGCGAAGTCGTCACAAAATTTCCACCACCACCGGCCGCCACTGCAGCCGCCGCACCACCGTTAGGACCGGTCATCGCATTCTGAGGCTGAACCTGAACCTGAGCCATCTCAATTTCACAAAAAAAAATTGTTTTTTTTTTCAAAAATGTTTTTTTTCCTAATTTTCCCCTTTTGTGATTTTTTTTTGAATTTTTTTTCTCTTCCCCCTCCTCTTGTTATTGATAACAATAAAACCTAGGAAGAACAGAAAAACCTTAGATTCATGAAAATTGAAACAGAATTTTTTGATTTTTGATTTGGGGAAAACGAGGAGAGGGAAGGGAATAAAAAAACGGTGATAAATTCGAATATAAGATAGAAAATCAAGTTAAATTGAAAATAGGGTTATTGAAGTTGAAGAGTTGTTGAAGTAGCAGAGCAAAGCACTGCGGTGAGGAAAGAGAAGTGAAAATGGCGAAGTGAGAGAAAGTATATAGAAGAGACGTAAACCTAGCACAATCCAACGAGGAGATCTGAACCGTTGATTTGAGAAGGGTGTGGGGCCAGGGGATTTGGTAGATAAGGATTTGGGGGAAAAAAAACAGAAAGGGAATAGTGATAAATGAGTGAGTGAAAGTGAAAATGGTGTGTGCAGTAAAGGTAACTGGTGAAAATTATAATGAAGGAATGCCAGTTACACAGTACAGCTTTGAGGTCCTAATTTTTAATGATTTGTGTTGGTAATATACGCCAACTTTGATTAGTAATTTAACTGATATACACGGTTTTTTTTTTTGTTTGAAAAGTCAATTGAGTAGGATATTGCATATTATATATAGAGGGTCGGAGTTCGAACCTCAAAAAACTCACTTCTCCATATTTAATCGTGTGAGCTATATCCACTCAACTACTTGACAAAAAAAATTGTGCTTTAACTTTAAAAGTTAAACATACCCTCATTTTCTATCAACGACAAAAAAAAAGCTCTTTTTTTTTTTTTTAACTATAGAATTTTACTTGTGAAGTTTTTCATTGCAATTCTGTGAATATATTTTAAAATTTTAAAACATTAAATAAAGTATTTTCAACATTTTAACTTTTTTTTTTGACAAAAATGAAAATTTTAACTTGTTACTTCAATAACACATTAATAAAATTCAAAAGTCAACTTAAAAAAGGTATTATAAAAATCTCGAAGATCTTACTCAACAAAGTAGTCTCAAAGATATAAATATTCTTTTGACCAAAAAAAATACCACACCACTTTGGAAATTTTATGCAATCGTTTATCTATAAATTTTCTTTTAAAAATATTCTTTTGACCAAAAATAAATACCACACCACTTTATAAATATTATTTATGTACGCTTTCTGGTACAAAAAAATAATAATATAGATAATATATTTGTACCAGAAAACGTATATAAATAATATATTACTTTAGTAAAAAAAATTATATATATATATTAGTACCGCTCGTTAAAAAAATATATAGCATTCTTGAGAGGAAAAAAAATGTTGACTAAATCTACCACATTTTTTTTTTGAAAAAACTAAATCTACCACATTAAAAATCAAATTGACCGGATCTACTACATTTTTATTTTTTTGACTCAGCAATCTACCATACATTGAACAATAGAGTTAAATAAGTTTTTATCTCTTAAAATATAGCGAATTTTGATTTTAATCCCTAAAAAATAAAACTGGTTGTTTTTATCCTCACAAAGACCAAGCTCAAGTATTTGTAATGACATTGTGGAGTTTATGTGGCAAAATGTAACAGAAACATGTCAAACTGTTATAGAGCGTGCACGACAACTGTTGTTTGGTTGGAGAGTAGCGAATAGCAGCAAGCAAAGGTATAGTGTGGCTGGTATTGCAGAAGGTTTACATAATTCTGAGCACGTGGCAGCAGCTGGAGAAGGTACAGTGCTGTCAACTCAGTCACGGTGGCAGAAACCGACAATAGGCAGGTTGAAATGCAATGTAGATGCATCATTTTCGGATGCTCTGAATTGTGTTGGGTTTGGATTGTGCATTCGTGATGACAGCGGAAATTTTATTAAGGCTAAAACGTTGTGGTCGAATTCGGTGTGCGCAACGGATATTGGTGAAGCTTTAGAACTTTCACATGCGATTCATTGGGTGCGAGAATTACAACTTACAGATGTGGACTTTGAATTAGATGCAAAGAAGGTTGTAGACTACTACAATGGAGGCCATAATAACATTTCCGAGTTTGGTGCAATCATAGATAAATGTAAAAGATGTTGTTTCTCTTGTTTTGAAAACTCTAAGGTTGAGTTTAGACGGAGACAAGCGAATGACGTCGCTCATACTCTTGCACGAGAAGTCACATTCTTATCTAGTCCCCACGTTTTTAATGATGTACCTCTTTGTATTGAGACTTTGACTATTAATGAAAAGCCATAGGCTTTGTTTCTCTCAAAAAAATATATTTTGTTTTTTGTCCTTAATGACCAATTTATGTTTATGTTATGACTCTTTTATGTTTAAGATACTTCATGTTATGACAATTCATTATGTTCAACTTTTTTACGTCCATATTATTATTAGAAAAATGCTAGCAACACACGTTTTAACACACACTTTCTTTGATTGGTTAAAATTCACATGGGACCCACTAAATTTATATGGGACCCACATGATTTGGTGGGACCCATGTGAATTTTAACCAATCAAAGAGAGTGTGTTAGAAAGTGTGTGTTACAAGCATTTATCTTATTATTATGTTTAAGAAAGGCCAAGAACATGTCAAAATTATATCCAGTATTGACAAAAAATAAAAGAAAAGAATATGTAAAAATGAAAACTTTCCATTTTATTTTTTAGGGACTAATATCAAAATTTACTATACTTTTAGACATGGAAGACTTATTTAACCATAGAATATACTATTTTTTTAAAGAGGGATAGAATACAATATTTTATTTTTTTTTACAAAGGATACACTGTTATTTTAAGTTAAAAAGTAATATATGTTATTTTTTCTCGGATACTAAATAACGCAACCACGTCGTCGTGAACCTAGTTCAATTGGTAGGAACAATGCATAATATATGCAAAGTTCGAGGTTTAAACCTCAGCCACCACAAAAAAAAAAAATGCAAGCACATTCATTATAATTTTTTTTGTATACATACAAAATAATTTTTTTTTACATGTAAACGAATTTATAACCAGCCTAACAATATAAGTATTGTCTAGATTTAACGATCCTCGTTACAGCATAAGGGAGATATTTTCATTCATTATTCTATTTGAACACCCCTCTATGCCACTAAGCCACATGTCTCGTGGAAAACTTGAAAAACTCTTCCTCAATTAGTTTAAACACATGTCACTTCTATTTTGCTTATCAACTCTCCATTCTTCTTGAAAACCTTAAAGAGAAAACATATAAAAATGCAAAAAAAAGGTCATCATAAAAGCACAATTAAAAACAAAAAAATATGAGAAGAATTGTCGTATCCCCTAATATTGGGACAAGACAGAGATCACATGCATTCATCACTAACATATTTTGTATTGGGGAAAAATAATACCAATAGCCTATAACATATTCATCACACGTCTCCGTCCATTATTTCTTTTTTATAAAATACACAATTATATATATATATATATATATATATATATATATATATATATATATATTAAGAAACAAACTTACAGTCTTTCAAAAAAATAAGAAACAACCTTGTATACATAAGGTGTTCTCTTTTAAAATATAATATATTTTGTATAACCGTTTGTGTCTAGTGTTCATAATTTAAAGAAATTAGAACAATATATAATAAAAATTAGTGGTGATTTGTTATGTTTTATCTCTTACATTTTTTTACACTTATAATCTTAAAAAAAATAAAATCAATATAGACAACAATAATTAATTTAGGGAGACAAAACAAAAAATTATAAAACATTTTGTAGCAAACTTTTTTACTTTGCGAGGGCTTAATACCCTATAGTGTTATACATGCATTTGCCGCTAGCGTCGTACGACCACAACATACTTTTATTGTGTCGTTTGACATTCATTATTTGTTTGTCATAATTTTTAGAAAAGTCGTCTCTTTTTCTTTTATGGATGATTGCTTTAGGATGTAATGGCAACTCTTTCAAATTGCACTTGATATGTTGTCGTTGATAAACGTTCATGCTCCTTCGATGATAATCTCCTCTATGCCTCATTTGGTGCGCATGGTGTGATAGAGATATGATACAATAAAGAGTTGAATAAGAATATGATATGATAGTGATAGGACATACACATACTCTATTATATGTTTGGTGCACACATGATAAGAAAAAGAATAACATTAATTTTTTTTTTGTCATTTTTTTTCCACTGTCACACAAAAAGTATTTTTTTCCCATCAACACACACAATAATCGATGGACAATTACATAGATATACACCAATTATTTTTTTTATAAAAATAAACATCCACCCCTTGATTTAATGAAACAGAGAATTTTGGACAAAGGTAGCGATGATGAAACAAAGGATAATTGATCAAAAATGGATAATAGATATATAAATATGCACCAACGATAGGAAACACAAACACATATATTAGTTTAATGTCAATTACAATATAAAAACAATGATTAAGCAATAGTGGGGGAATTGAAAGGTAGAAACACATAATTAGGAACACAAATTGAAAGTTAAGGTGAAATTGAATGGTTGCAGTGAGAGTCGAAGATGGGTCGTCTGATAACAAAACAACACATATGTGACGTTTTTGCTATCAAGCTGCTAAAAAACTAAGGATCAGCAAAACAAAGGGTGAATAAAATATTATTAGAAATAAGTTTAACTTATTTTTTTCTATTGGTGAACCAAACAACAGATTGAATCAGGATATGATAGTTTTATCATATCAAATCTTCTTATCACTAAATATACCCATTATTTCTCCATAATCTCTGATAAAAAAAAAACAGTAATAATAAAAATAGAAAGTTCAAATCTCTTATCAAATCACTAAAGTTTCAACCTAATTAGTTTACATATTGTGTAAAAATACAAAGGTATCAAATTAATAATAGAGAATCTTAAATTTTCCTTTATCTCACCATAGGAATAGAAAATTGTGCGTCAACTTTAGACTTTTTTAATTTGATTTTCTTAGATATTTGAACATAGAAAACGTATACGTATGCGGTAATCATATTTGAGCATAGAAAACATTGCACATTATAACTGTTTTTTGGGTAATAATTAGCGGTCAACTCAAAGAAATAAAATAAAATAAAACCGGGAGAAAGTAAACAACACTTGGAAGAAAATTTTGCTTCCAAAACCCTTCATTCATCTTTACTACTTCAACCTTAAAACCCTCGCGGTGTAACACTTCTTTAACCCTAATCTAAATCATCTTTCACGTCCTCAATTTCAGTGGCGTAGCCATAAATTTGTAATAGTAAATATGTATACACCTTATGTTACCTTTTAATTGTAGTAATTTATCACTCCACACATGTCAATGTAACCATAATATATTTAATTATCTATCATAAAAAATATAAAAAGTTTATATTTTTAAAATATTCATTTAAACAAATTACACATATATATTAACATTTGTTTTTATAAATATAGTCGGATTATGTTATATTAACAGTACAAATGATCAAACTGCAACACTTAAAAAGTAATTGAGAGTGCATTGCATTTATTTCTTCATTGATTATAAATAAAATTATCATAGCTAAAATAATGTCCAGACTTCAAATCATATCACAATTGAAACTACGCTCAAACTTCAAAGTACACATATATTATAGAACTTATATTACATGCAATAAATTCAATTTCCAAAACTATAATTTAATCATTTGTTATTCTACAGAAATGCATAAGCTTACACTTTTTGTGGCTAAATAAGCCTTCACATATTTAAAATATAATAAAAAATTAAAACTTTGTAAAAACACATGTCACTTTGCTTTGTGTGGCGTGAGATTATAGTTATAGAGTTTAAAGGTGTTTTTTAAGTGAGAAAGAAAGTAGTGAGATTGTTTTGTGTTTTCTTATAAAAAAAAAAAAGAAATATATGTTAATGTCTGACTTGTGTGATGTGGAATAAAACTTTATAACTAATAACAATTTGCATTTAGACAATGTTTTATCAATAGTAGACATTAATTCTCGTTTATTTATTACTATATTATTAATATAATGAATGATAAATTGTATAAAACATTATTCATATTATGGTTTATACTTCTTTGCATGTCAATTTCTTTCTACGTACATACATGAATTAATCTCTTTATCGTATTTTCTAAAATAATTAAGTTTGTCTTCATATAATCATTCATAATAATGAAATAAATAAAAAATCATTTTAACTATATCCACAACAATAGTAAATTGTATGTATATTTGAATCATTAACGCACTTCAACATAAACATTTGACCTCTGTTTTTTATGGACTAATATTTGTCCATATCAAAGCTGACTTCAACATAAACATTTAAATTTTTTGATGAATCTAATGAACGCACTTCATTATACCACATTTCTTTTAACTCTTTGATGAGAGGTTTTTAAGACTACGGCATCTCGTTGCATATCTACAATATTAATATTAATATTAGTTTCCAAAAACATATTGGTTTAATGTATTAGTTGGTGTAAGAAAATATTAAAAAAAAATATTTGTTCAGGATTAGCTGTTTGTTGTATTTTGTGAAAATGTTTTATTTCTATATTTGAATTTTGAATACACATTTCTTATGTGTTTTAGAAATATTTTATGTGTTTTAAAAGTATTGAAGTTTAATCACATAGTTGTAGATTATGTGTTTTAAAAATGTTCTTACTCAGTAAGCCATGTTATAATTTATTTTTTTCATACGATAAAACTATGAGCCACCATGTTTCTTTTCCTCTCAATCCTGGTGATAAGTTTATTTACCTGTTTATTGGTCATGGAGATCGGAAAGTTGTTGATTACGATGACAAAACGAGTCATGTAGAATACCAAATTTGTGGGTATATAACAACTATCAAACAGTGATAGAAAGTTGTTCTTAAAGGTTAAGATTATGTTGTTGTGTGCTAAGATTAAAGCGTTGTTGTTGTTCATTGTTGTTGCACATGTTTCATCTTTTTTATTTCTGTAGATTTTACTCTCCAACGCATGGTGAAAAACATAACCAATGATGTCTATTATAATATGATAAATGACATTTTTTTTTATAATTACTCTCATATGAGGTGATCATATTTGAACATAGAAAACATGAAAAAGCTTAAAGTTTATAATATATATCATTTAACGATCAAAAGGGTGTAACGACTTCATATGTAATTGCTTATTCGTTCGTAAACACTTATGCAAACTCTTTGTTTCTAAGTATGACAAAGTTTTCATATGTTATCAAAATTGAATAAAACATTTTTTCACAACTTCACATCAATATTATATTTTATATTATCAAGTTTTAGAAAAGAATATTAAATACAATGACATTTATTGATCAATAATGGGTTAAAGAACTTTTATAACTTTTACATTTTATACACATATGAAAAGATTAAAGAATATTTGTAACTTGTTTTAAATAAAGATCAAATACCTGAGTATCTTGTTTTAGATTTTTTATAGTGAAATAAATTGTTAAGCTTAAATAGATATTATATATTTTGGTTCTCAATTTAGATATTTTATAAATAATATTATATATGTGTGTGTGTCTGTGTGTCGGTGTCTTATATTTTTATATTAGAAGTGTTGACGATTCTATGTCATAGTTTGTGCTTCATATAAGTAGATGTTACATCAAATGAATGTGTAAATAAGAGCTTAACACTTTATTTTAATTTATTTTAATGTTGAATTTCATCAAAAGTTTTAAATTTGATTGAGTTAAATTTTTAGGTTAACTTTTATCAATAATAGACATTAACTCTCGTTTATTTATTACTATATTATTAATATAATGAATGATAAGTTATATAAAAATTATTCATATTATGATTTATATATATATTTATTTCTTTGCATGTCAATTTCTTTCAAGACACAAACATGAGTTAATCACTTTTTCATATTTTCTAGAATAATTAAATTTGTCTTCATATAATCATTCATAATAATGAAATAAAAAATTCATTTTGAGTATCTACAACAATGGTAAATTGTATGTATATTTATTTTATTAACATTTTAGTTTATTAACATTGTCCACATCAAAGCTGACTTTAACATAAACATTTAATTTTTTGATGAATCTAATGTACGCACTCCATCATACTATATTTCCTTCAACACTTTGATGAGAGGTTCTTTAAGACTATGTCATCTCGTTGCTTATCTACAATATTAATATGAACATTGGTTTCCAAAAACATATTGGTTCAATGTATTAGTTATTGTAAAAAAAACACATTAAAAAAAATATATTGGTATTTTTTATGTGTTTTAAAATTATTTTATGTGTAAAAGCATTGAAGTTTAATCACTTGGTTGATATTTTTTTTATTTTTATCTAATTGTTAATGCTACTTTCTTATTTACATTATGCGACTTCAAAGCGTTCAAGATCAACAATATAATTTTTAGCCAAGGAAATGTTTTGTATTTGATATAGATCAAGATGTTAGAGTTTAGATACCTAATGTTAATTGAATATTACTTAATGAATAGATATGTCCAAAAACTAATTTCAATAAATTGATTTAGCCTTTATCTATATTTATTTATGAATATTTGTCTTGCACAAATGTTATATTACACATAAACTCTTATTTGACGAATTCGAATTGATTCTTTTAAACACATCTCACAACATGTTAAACATCATCCTAAAGGTTGCACATAATTGGTTTACATCATCTAATTCGGACAAACCCTTTTCTAACAAGAACACATCTTAACTTCGTCGTGACTTGCTATGACGTCTTTTCACTCATAACAGTTTCTTCAATAGAATGTACTATCAAAAGCTTCAATCAATCATTAAGCAATAATCATGGTTACTCGAGACACGTAGTCGCAGTTTTTAACTCTAAAGAAATGTGTCATAAAGTCATGGTTTTAAGAAAATGTTATTACATTATCTTCAATACTACCTTGATCAAATCAAAACATACTCAAGTTTTTGTTTCTTATACGCACACTCATGCTTATATTTTTTTTATTGTGAATTCATGAATTTAATTCTTTGCATTTCATTCAACTATAACTATGACCCGTGCTGCACGGGTCTTATTTTCACGTAGAAACTCATGATTTCACCTAAGCCAAAATTATACCATAGTAGAATAAGCCATAATAAATATACGATAAGTCGTAAAACATAGAGAGTACAAAATTTATGATACATTCCAAGCTATGAATCATACAAATAGAAGAACTTTAATTCTGTTAAATCATAGAAAGTACACAACTTAATGGAAATTGCCAGTCATAAATAATCAACAATAAAGAAGTTTAATTCCAATCAATCCTACAAAGTACAATTTAGGATACATTACGAAAAACTTTGTGATAAACAATATTAGACGTCTTTATCGTAATAAAATTGTGAGTTTCTACATGAAAATAAGACCCGTGCATCAACACGGGTCATAGTTTTAGTTATAAAAGATATAACATTCCCGTAAACAATTTTTCAAAACTTAAAACAAGCGTAAAAATGTTACGTCTCCAATCCCACATTCCCAAAAATAATATTATAAACCTTGATGTACTCCACTAAATATGATTCGTTGTTGTCAAAATGAAAAATTGACTTTGAAAATTATGGTATGAGTGAAATTGATCTCAAAATTCCACTATGTACAACAGAAGAAACTTCGAAAATTAGAGACTGTTAACCAAAAGCAAAGAAAAAGGAAAATTCAACAAACACATTAAACACACGCGATCTTAAGCAAAACGACACCGTTGCCAGATCCCGATACCGACTCCTAATGCGTGAGTGTCAACATTGATCGCATTCCACCGCCTTGAACG
>Ga0315914_1005740_pt1 | contig 17919 bp, 12 predicted proteins | sample MpolenodulesMG_FD_203920 | JGI IMG/M metagenome (GOLD analysis project Ga0315914, IMG submission 203920) | Medicago polymorpha root nodule microbial communities from Los Angeles, California, United States - elongated nodules | ecosystem: Host-associated > Plants > Roots > Nodule | place: USA...
TGTTTCTTAATAATTCACAGGACCGAAACGTTTTTTAAGGTTGTTTTAATATTTAATTAATTTGATAAATATAAAAAGTTATAAAAACTAACTAAAAATGATTTAATTAATTCGATATAGATATAATCGAGTCAACTCATGAACCTATCGAGTCGAACTATATGCAGATCAAGTTCGGCTCATTTAATTAACGAACTTAATTTTCAGCTCAAGTTCAGTTCGTTAGGTTCACGAACCAAATTCAACGGATTAATTGTCGAGTCGAATCTCGAACTATATTCGAATTGGTTCGGTTCATTGTCAACCATATTAACTACGAATACAAACTGTGGCCTATTTATAAGGCCACGATTTTCATGTTACGTTATGGCCACAAATTCATTTAGTGCCACTTTTTTTCGCTTTAGGCAACAACGCAAAACGTGGCTTTCCCTAAAACCGTTGCCTAAACGTTTAAGCGACGGTTTAACTGCTGTGGTTTATATGGCCGTTGCCTATTCCTTTAACCACGGGTGTTTTTCACTTTTCGCCACAAAATTTCAAATCGTCGCTTCTAATGTGTAAAGATGCCACGGTTTCGCTGGGCAGTTTAGACCACGGTTTTCTTATTAACTACTAGGGCTGGAAATGAGCCGAGTCGAGTCGAACTCGTCTGAACTCAACTCGACTCGATAAGAATTGGTTCAGCTCGAAACTCGGCTCGAGTTCGACACGAACTCTTTTTTTAGCTCGGGTTCGGTTCGTTTAAAGTTCACGAACAGTTTGGTTCGGCTCGTTAGGTTCAGTTCGTTTGCTTGACTCATATAAAGTCCAATTTGTTTGTCAAAAAAAAGAGTCATACTTAGCATTTAACAATTTTATGAAGTTTAACAAAGTTTAGCAACAATAGTATGAATAAGAATATGTCAATAAATACATGTTATAATTGATGTAAGTTAAATAAAAATGGGGAAAACTATGATTTTTTCTATGTTAAGCACTGCCATTAGAATCCAAGAATCTCGAAACAAACCCACATATATTTTACCCTAAATCACTCAATAATCATATAGGAACACGACAAGAAGAGAGACAAGCTAAGAAAAGTAAAGTAAACATACACAAAAAAAAAAAAGGATTAAAAAGAATTACCTAAGAGAAATGGAGAGCAACGGTTTTCTTCTTTGGTGGAGCCTTGTTGATCTTTCTACTTGCTGATACTTCAGGTTACCCACGTTATTACACAAATAGAAGAGAAAACGTTTAGTTTTTAGTAGACAACTAGATATGAAAATAAAGGATTAAAGGCTATGAATGTATAATCAAAGTTAAAGTTTCTAATTCCAATGTTTCTTAATAATTCACAGGACCGAAACATTTTTTAAGGTTGTTTTAATATTTAATTAATTTGATAAATATAAAAAGTTATAAAAACTAACTAAAAACGATTTAATTAATTTGATATATGTGTGTGTATATATATATATATATAATCGAGTCAACTCATGAACCTATCGAGTCGAACTATATGCAGTTCTAGTTCGGCTCATTTAATTAACGAACTTAATTTTCAGCTCAAGTTCAGTTCGTTAGGTTCACGAACCAAATTCAACGGATTAATTGTCGAGTCGATACGCGAACTATATTCGAATTGGTTCAGTTCATTGCCAACCCTATTAACTACGAATACAAACTGTGGCCTATTTATAAGGCCACGATTTTCATGTTACGTTATGGCCACAATTTCATTTAGTGCCACTTTTTTTGTGGTGGTCGGTGCTTGAACCCTCTACCTTGCATATTTTGTTCATTGTCGCTACCAGTGGCAGAGCTAGGAATTTTATCGAGTCTGGGCAAAATTTTGACCGCAAATTCACATACGACATAATATATAAATATTCATAAATCGAAATAAAAGAGACTCGTCATTTTGTCGATAAAAGTACAATTTGAAATAAGAGAGATGAAACATAACTTATCAATAGTGTGCTAAATAAAATTAGGAGGTAAATGACTTGAATAATATCTGTGGTAATTTTATGAATTATTCATCTTTAGAATTTATAGTGGAATAGAAAATATATAAAAAAAACAATGATAAGTTTTAGTGACAGCCAAACCGTAGGTAGAGGTCCATAATGCATTTTAAAATGGTCTCCTTAGCAATACCTACGTTTTTTCGTAGGTAAATGTGGAAAACATGTAGTGACAACCATTTGGCAATAATAGACAGATTTAGCTACGGAAATTTGCCCTATAGTGACGCATTTTGGCTGTCACTATAAGTCAAATTTCATGCCAATTTCTTGTAGCGATACAACGAAAGTATCGGTTGAGCCCGGGCGTGTGTCCAGGCTAGCCGGGCCCTAAAAACGCCCCTAGTCGCTACCATTTGAGCTAAGCTCATTAGGACATCATTTAAGGCCACTTCTGTAAACTGTTGCCTATATCATGATTTTTTTTAAAAAAAAATCTAAACCCCAAATGAGTTATTTTAACCCGCCATTTTAGGCAGGCTGGAGTGAGATTTTGAGCCCACTTCTCTAGTTGGCCCGCCCCTGTTAAGCTCGCTAATAAAGCGGGTCATAGCGGGATCGGGCGGACTGGCCCGCATGCTTATTAAACTTTCTTTTTTACTATTAGTGGCTGAATTTTTAATTTACACACCCCATAAACAATTGGATCAAATGATACCCAACCCAACCTCAATTTGTCCACTCTATTTGATAAGTGATAACTGATTCACCACTAGTCCACTACCTCTAGAAAAAAAAACTAATTCACCACCATTGCATTATAAAACTTTCGTCCCAGACTCAAACTCATCCTCTCTCGCTTTCGCTCTCTACTCTTGGCCTGAGTCTGATTTGCTCTGATTCACTTGAACCTTTTTTAACTATTATTGTTTTTATAATAGCAGCGTATTTGTTAATAAAAATCGACGAAAAATATTTTTAAAAATAGACGGGTCAGCCTGCTAGCCCGCCTTTAGGCAGGGCAGGGTGTGAGTTTGAGCCCACCCCCTCAAGTTGGCCCATACCGCCCCACCCTGTTTTTGACCGGTTAACAACGGGTTGGGCTTAAACGGGACGGGCTGACCCTTATTGCCATCCCTATCAGTACTTAACCCTCATATTTAGTTTCTGGAAATGCATTTACTCCATATGAAAATATTAAAGGGACACGATAACTATATATATATATATATATATTTTTTTTTTCTTTCTTCAAATTATCGATCCTTAAAAACTAATAAATATGAAACCAATTATACATAAGTTTGCTATAAGTACATGTCCAAATTTAACATTAAAAGGTCTAATGAATAATGAAGTTGTTAAATCTCAAAAACAAAATCCTCAATTTTTCAAGCCATTAAAGAAGCAAGGAATTCCCTTAAACAATGCAACTAAATGACAAAAATATTGCATACATAGATTTGATATGACAAAAACTCTAGTGCTAGGGTCTTTTATATTTCTTTTTGGTTTTAAAAAAGATCATTTATTGTACTCCTAATTAAATGGTTGAGATTTCAATCTTTAAAATAAAACTAAGCAATTTTTTTAATCAACGAGATTAAAAAGAAAATTTAAAACTAAAATATTTTAAAAATACTTGATAAGATACTTTATTAAAATTAAAAAATTGGGATTAGATTTTGGAGGACCCGTACATTTTTTTAATGTCTATATAATGGGTATGAAAAGTTTTTTTTTACCTTTTATTCAACCTACAATTGAAATGGTCTTAGCCACTTACTCGGTCTAGAACAAAATAAAAATTATAATTTTATAAAAACTATTGTTTCTAATTTATACGCATTAACGCAATAAAATAGTTTCATATATTTATGTTATAATACATTGTCTTTTTTTTTATTATTTTCATAAAGCTTAATCCTTCTTTAGAAAAGATTTTTTTAATTTTTTATTTTGTAATTATTCTCAATAAAAATAATAAACAAAATAATAATATCATTGAAAGATTTTAAAAAAAGGGTTTAGAGACCAATATCAAATTGCAAATTTGCAATGACCAATATCAAAAAGTGTTGAAAGTGTGAGGACTTCAAACCTTGGAATATTTTAATTCTGAAAATTTTATCTTTTAATTTGTAATGTAGCGTGTAATAATTGGTCCACATGACACATCATTAGGTTTTTTTTTTAAGTGGACTGATTAATGATAAAGTGTGGTGAATACATGTGCAAGGACCATATATATACATACACTTTATATTTCATTTTACTATTTGTAGAAAAAAGAGGGAATTATCAAAAAAGTAGAGGGAAAATTTACCGACTATGAAATAGTTTTAGCCTAAGAATTGCAAATGTTATTAACATCGGTTATTTCATGTGGCATAATATTTAACAAAACTTTGGTCAGAAAGAGTATACGCTGCGTTTTCTTATAAGCAGCCTATTCCTAAAGAAAAGCCACACTTTCCTGTTGTGGTTTGAATAGCAACATCCAAAATCCGTAGCTTAAAGGGAATAGGCAATGGCTACGCTATGGCCACGATTATAAAATCGTGGATATATCTGAATCGGCATCAGTTTTCAGTAGCTTAGCAGACAAAGTATAGAAACCTATCAACGTGCAAAAATCCTAGCCTATTACCCCTTTAGCCAACAGTTTTCAGCCGTGGGCTAAAGTTCTGTTGCCTAAAGTCAAAAATGTTGTAGTGTATATTTCTATGATTAAGAAATTACAAAGTTGATTTGATCTCATGATCTAAAGATCATGTGGTCCATGTATGTTTCAACTTTGGTAAAATGAGTCCAAATTATGAAATGTGAATAATTCAATACTAATATGATCAGGGGCGGATCCACTGTGAAACATGGTGTGACAGTTGCCACACCAGATTATTTCCCTTTTTTTTTTCTTCTTCATATACTTGACTTAAATAATTATATATATAATATAAGTCGCTCACATATCATAGGTTTCTCTCTTGGCCTAGCGGTTTATGCTTGATGGATGATTTGTATGACCTGTGTTCAACTCCTGCCCTGTAACACCATGTTAAAATGCTCTCACCCAAACCATTTTGCTATACTGTTTAAAGTGTCAATAATCTACTTTATTAATATATATAGTTGCTTTGAAAGTTTTGTCACCCCAATATCAAATGTCTAGATCCGCACCTGAATATGATTATCAAATTAATTTCTTGGTTGTGTGAAAGTAAGATATCAAAGTCCATTCAAATCATGTTCATTGGCCTAAATCGCAACAAAACTTAATTTATAATAACAAATTATTATTTTATAACCAAATCTTAATTTATAGCTAGACATGCTGTGAGTTGAAGGGATGGTGAGGTTTAGACACCAAATCCATCAATTCTCCATCTTGGGTGGATCCCAATTTCCCACCCTCAAAGGGACAGAACAAGGACATCTATATGGGTGGATCAAGTGTTCACCAATCTTTTTACGAGTTGAAGCTACATGATGTGGCTTTTGGTTTGCTTTATAGTATCACTATTGTAAAAAAAAAGTTTTCAAACATCACTAATTAATTATACAATACATAATTTTTATTATATTATCAACAATGGTATTTAGACACCCTTTATTTTCCACACTCATTTAACACTCATTTTCTCACTATCTTTCCCTTTCTATTACATCACCAACATATATATCACATTACTATTTCTATTTATTTTTCTCACAAGATGTACATAACGTGTATGGACGTCCATGCGCAATTTTTCTTATATTTACTCTCCATGGTCTTAATCTACATAGTAGAGATAATACCTAGAGAATTAGTTCTAAATAACTCTAATTAAGTATTGTGTAAGTAATATCTTGCTATACGACCATCTGCTCCGTTAGGGTAGAAGCCACCTGGGACACTCTCATTACCACTTCCATATATAATACTCAATATTTCTCGTGGAGTCCTCGGATATGATAGTGAATTATTATCAGCAGAAAGGATGTTTCCTGAGAAAGGCAAGATGAACCCAAGACCCTCATCTTTCACACCCTCATTTCCTAATTTATTCCTAAGCGCTGAGATACGATTAGTGAATTCTGCAACAGTTACTCCATAAGGATGCACCTTCCATGCACGACGTTCATATAACAATGTTCTTATAACTGCATCTTGGCCTGCTTCTACTCCTAGAAGGCCTGCAACTAGCTGTTAAATCACATGCAACATTATTATACATCTAGTGGTGAAATCATATTAAAAACATGAAAAATTATTTAGTTTTTTTTTATCAAGCATAACTAAACTTTACAAAATTTACTTTAAAATTGAGTTAGTCTCACTCTTTATAAATTATTTCTAAGTCGAATTAATTTATTTTTTCATTGTGGGACTTGAACTTTTCTTAAACAAATCATAAGCATGTGTCAATTGGTTCTTCTTATTCTTTTATTATTAGTAAGTAGATGTATGATAATTTTTGGTTTTCTTCGATAGTTTGAAATTTTTTTAATATGTTGAGTTTGTGGCTATACCTTCTTGGAAGTAGCATTTCGCAAGAGTGGATTAGCTCCAACATAACCAGTAAGACCAACATAAGGAATCACATATGATGCAATCAGAAAGTTGATATCATTTGCATATGGATCAAAAGGAGGGTGAAGAGGATGTCCAAAGGCACTATCCATTATCTTGGCAAACGATGATTTGCTTAGATCTAATAAAGGTCTAGGAAATCCTTTCACTGTGCTCTTTATGGCCCTACAATAAAGATTCATACAACTTTACTTACACACATATAAAATGATTCAACTCAAAGATATATAATATATATGATAAGTTATTAGATTTAAAAAGAGAGTTAGAGGGAGAACCTCAAGTGTCCAATTTCTTGCACACCAAACTGTAATATAACATCCCTAACAAGGTCACCAAGTCTGGCCACTTTGGCCCCAATAGGAGGGGGGCCACCCTCTGCTAACTCTGGAGCAACTACATCCAATCCATGACCTAATGATCCAAATAAAAAGAATTCAGCCTCCAAATACTCTAAATTAAGAGGAAATTCAAGAAGATCAACATCTGAAAAATTTCCCGAGGGAGTGAGCACAAAAGAACAAGATATTTGGGTCAAGATGAGGAAGGCATGCAAAATAACAATGGAAGCTGTGACTCTATTAACATAATTCGGTGCCATGTTTTAGACCCTTTTCTTATGACGACGATGGTATTATGATATGTCACTATATATATATATATAAACAAATTGGTTCATTTTACCTTCCCTAAGAAAACAAAACTTTGGATAACTTTTTAAAAATATATGTTACTTTTTAAATTAAGATATATTTTATTATTATTTTTAAAATTTATCGCTAATTATACTATTATTTTTCTTGTTCCATTCCAGAATTTTACAGATTTTATTTTTATTTTTGAGAGGATAAAATAGACACATTATTGTCTACAAGTCTTAGCTGAACCAACAAAAATATAGAAGTTGCGAGGTCGGACGCTGTGATAGGGGTTTGAATCCCGATCATTTCACTTGTATGTATAAGTTTCAATAGTTATTTGTTATTTCGTTTATAAAAAAACAAAAGGACCGACACTTTTTAAGAGGTAAAGAGAAGAAGAAAGACAGATTAATTAAATTCACCACTCCTATTTTTATATGTGAAGATAACTAAAAGAAAAAGGGACGAAGGTAATAATAACAGTACTGAAAGATGAAAACTAGATGCCATGTAGCAAGCAAGATCATGCAACATTGACTTTTACACGATTTATTACGTAGTGAAGATCTTAATGGAAATAGGTTTGTTGTGTGATTCAAATTGGTTGTCTTTTTGACCTATTTGTTGGAGGAGGAGGTGAGTGAGTGTTGTGAATATTTTGTTGTATAATTTTTTTTTTTTTTTAGGAGGGAGTGGATGATATGTTGACAAATGTTGATGAGTTTTCTTCGTCTAAATTCATAAACATTTTATTATAAAAGGAACTCTTTTAAAGGTGACGTCGTTTGGTTGTTGGATATTACAAAATAACGGTCTTTGTTCGGATGGATGTGGCGTGAAAGAAACCGTTAATCATCTATTTCTTAGTTGTTTGGTCTTTGTCAGTCTTTGGCATTTGGTACTTCAATGGTTAGGGATGCATTATGTTTGTCCTTATATTATTATCGGACATGTTATTCAATTTGGTAGCTTCAGTTTTTTAAGTCCTCTTAAAAAAAAGAAGGTTTTTGAAGAAATTTCAGTCTACTTTATATCTAATCTGAGTGTGGATTATTTGGAAGGAGAAAAAACTTTCAAATTTTTCAACTTAAACAGGTTTCACCTTAGCAGCTTGTCAACAACGTAAAACTACTAACCTTTTCATAGTTGAAAGCAAAAATCCCAGTTTTCTCTTTTGATCTTCAACTATTGTTGCATAATCTGATTGCTTGTATGGGTTGCTTGTATAGTTGTGGGATTGTGGCATAACCCAATTTTATTTTCTTTGATTATCATGTTGTTGTACTATGATACTTTAGTATCGTTTTCAAGCACGACTTGTGCTGCTTTTGACACTTTGTAAGCTTAATATATTTTATTTTGATGTTTTAAAAAAACCTACTAAATTTTATGGATCCCTTAAGCTTTGGTGGACAAGTATGAATTTTAACCAATAAAAAAAGTATATTGCTATCATTTTTATGTTAAAATAACATTTTCATGTTTGAGAATTGTTAAAAAAAAACTGATTTATTTAAAAAATACAGTGTTTTAATTTGTGTATACAAATACAAGCGTTTGTTTTGGGAAAACATAAATTATTTCTAGGAATAACATACTCGGGAATGAAAATATGAAAATTTGATTCCTAGGTATTTGTTAAAAAAAGTGTTTGGCAAATAACTTGACATTCCTCGAAAAATTGGAAGTTACAATTTATTTTTTATTTTTTAAAATCTATGCAGAATATCATGGGAATGCACATTCTCATCTCTTTACATTGGAATAAATTCATGGGAATAATGCTAGTTATGAGAAGTTACTTCATTCTCAGGAACCTTTATACCCAAAAATATTTTTTTTCTCAACCTCATAACAAACATGAGTATAATCATTCCCTAGCCATGTATTTCCCGAAATGTCATTCTTAACCTTGAAACAAACAGGTGTTTCTACCCAAAAAAAAGAAAGTATTTTTCATATCTAATAATTTAGTGGTTTATAATTCATTGGCCATATTCTACCTGCCTTTTAATTACCTCAACAGCAATACCCAATTTAGAAAAAAGAATGCCTATCACCTAACCTTGATTTATATGAATGATTTGTGCACGTAATTTCCATTCAAGTTGAATTGACAAGAAAAAAGAAATTTCATTCACGCTGTATAGTCATCATATTTCAATATTACGGGAAATAAATTCTTATCTCAATGTTTGTGTTGAATATTACATTTTTGTTATTATCCAGACGTGCTTCGGATTAACGCTATGCTGCTCAGAAATCATTTTCCTATAACAATAATTAAGATTGACTAAGAGTCACCATTTTATTGTTTCTAAAAAAAATTAAGCGTGAATAAATGAAGCACTCAGTCAAATAATTCTTGTGTGACTCCACCACAATAGTGATAGTAGTAGTAGAATATTATATGACTTTTTGAGAAGTCTTTGTATTGCACCTTAAAAAAAAAAGTAATTTTTGTGTGATCACAACACATCAAAATCATTTAATTATTTTAGTAATAATAATTGATTATTTTCTTCATACTTTTTCAACGTGTGTGTACTTAAATAAGCATTACTGCTCAATACACACAAACTTAAAGGTAGTGAGTCAGAGAGGATATAGACCCGCCAAATAGATAGGAGAAACTCTTGCATGGTCTTGTCCTTAACACGTCATCTTTGAGCCCGTCCAATTAAATAATTTCATTTCAATTAATTAATAAAATAAAAAATTGAAATGGGTTATCTGGGGAAATACAACACGATCTATTAAAATTGAAATGCAGTTTTCTTCCCTCGCATCCCATTATGCCATTTTATTTCTGCAGCCTTGCTTGCCGCAACAATTACGATCATTGCTTTGTTTCTTTAACTTGAGAAACAAATAAAATTTCATCTCTGCATGCTAAAAATTCAACCTCCCTTTCAAAACTCTCTTTGTCGATGAAACTACATTCTCCAAACTGAAACATGTTCGTTATATGTTTTTCTTGATTGAGCATCACCCAAGAAACTGTTCAAACATGTTGATACTTCTCTTGTTCCGGTATGTATATTGTTTTATTTCTTGTAGTTGATAGTATCTTGCAATATCAAACAATAGTGAAGGTTGTTTGAAGCATTGTAATTTTGTGAGATGTATCTAAATGATGAAACTGGAATTATTGTTGGTATAATGAAAACCGTTTCCCAATTTTAATGGAACGTGTTGTATTTCATTTTTTATTTTATTAACTAATTGAAATGATATTATTTGATTGGATGGGCTCAAGGATGACGTGTTAAGGGCAAGATCATGCAATAATTTCTCAATAGATAATATAAGGATAATGCTGAACACATGCACATTCAAGAGTGAAATATACATGGAGATGATACAAAACTCTAACATAGATATTATTATGATCTAAATAGTATAAGGTTGAACTTATCAGATAAGATGAGCAAGACAATTACAATACCTCTTATTTTAAAAGTATTGCTAACAAATACCCTAAAATAACTAATTAAAAACACAAAAAGTTTTTTTTAATTGAAAATAACAATTTTTAAACTTTTAAACAATTGAAAAGCCACTTTTAAATAAAATATATCTTTAGTCGCCTTTTTGATTTATCCATTAATAAAATGGCAACAGTGGTTGATTTGTATGCTCTTGGATGGAGGGAGGAGGGGGAGGCTTGGCAATGGAGGCGTACGTTATTAGTGTGGGAGGAGGAGCAGGCGCGTGAATGCAGTGATTTGCTAACTAATATTATTCTGCAGTCTAGTATTTTTGACAGGTGGCTTTGACATTTACATGCTTCTCAATCTTACAATGTTACAAGTGCTTATCATTACTTGATTTCGACGCTCAATGTTGGGGAGGCGCATCATCCTGAATCAATTTAGAACAAGGAGGTCCCTCTTAATGTCAGCTTGTTTGCTTGACGTCTGTTTCAGAATCGGTTACCAACAATGGACAACTTATCAAGGAGACACATTATTCAGCATAACGCTCAACCTTGTGTGGGTGGTGCGGTTTGATGGAAAACCTTGATCACTTATTCTTGTCTTGTGACTTTTTTGGGAAAATATGGGATGACATTTTGCATTGGCTTGGCTTCATAATGGTTCAACCACCGCATGTAGCAGATCATTTTTACCAATTTGAAACTTTAGGCGGCTTTTCTGATAGTGACCGCTTTGTTTTTAATCTTATTTGGCTCACTAGTGTGTAGGAAAACTGGAATGAAAGAAATACTCGGGTTTTTCGTCAAAAAGAGTCATTGTTAAATCAACTGCTTGACAAAATTAAGCTTCAAACTTTCTAGTGACTGAAAGCAAAACTGCTACGACAACATTGCTTTTAACTATCACTTGTGGTGTCTTAATCCTATTTATTGTCTTGGGATCTTTTTGTAATGAGCTTCCTTTTGCTTTTGTTCCTTTCATCAGACGATTGATGTAATTGTTTTGACTTTCCAATGGGCACTCTTTGTGCTTGAATTGTCAAGTTTTGTGAGTAATGAAATTCCATTTTACCTTCTTAAAAAAAATATTGGTCTTGCTATTTTGTGCCCTTAGGGCAGAAGTTAAGGAATCTAAAATTAGAAGTTTTTGAGAGAAAAGAACAAAGTTTTAACTTTAAAAAGTTGAATAAAGTTAAATACAAAACTCAATTATTTCTATTTAAATTCCTTAGTGTATGTCATTGGAGCACATGCTAGCATTTACCATAAAATATTACTATATTTGTTTGAAAAAAAAAAAAAACACTTTTATTCAATAGAATGAATACGATACGAATACAAGTGGCACTAAATCCACCCTTCTGGATGAAATACAACTATTACTCGAAACACCAAAATCATTACATAGATTACTTACCAATACATTCCCAAACGAATATGGAGAACGAAGTTTTTCTCCAAAAACTACTTGTAAGATATATGTTTAATCCCTAAAACCACTACTTCTACTTTAACAATTTAGAGGGGAAAATATAATCGTTCCTTTTCTTTCATATTGCCCATAACACCATGTGCCAAATTAACAACAACCCTTTAGGTATCTTTCCCTTTTCTAGTATAGAAGCAAAAACTTTCAAGCAACACAAAAAACTTTCTAGGTAATACCAAAACAACACCAATAAATCCACTTGAAGATCTCATACCAAATGACCCTTGCAATTTGACATTCAACAAACAAATGTGTTTCCGAGTACAAGGAGATTCTTCACCTTCCCAAAAACTCCTCTCTTATAAAGATTTATTCTTGTAGGGAGACGACCTCACTATTATCATTTGCCAAGAGAATATAACCACCTTTGAATTTGATAGAGGATAGCCTCCCCGTAAACCTTCCCAAGATTTCCCCTCTTCCCGGTTCCATTGTAGAATTTGTAGGAGAATGAATACAATTTATATGACTTTATTGATTTTTTAAAAAAATTTGTTACTTTGGAACACTCATTAGCATTTTTCAATTTTAAAAACTATACAAGCTTACATTTAAATTTCAATGACATACTAAGGGAGGTAGAATGAGAAAAATATTTCACCCACCACCACACATATGGGGATCATGGATAATCTACAAAGCAAGAAAGAGTATGTTGAGTTGACGACCTAGAACATAAATACTATTGCTCACCTCAAATCTCCTTCATTCTTTTACATTGTTCAAATAAAAATGAGGTGGGGTGATAACTGACTCGTATTCAAACTTCAAATTCTAAAATTATCTAACACCATGTGAATTGAGAATGGTATGATAACAATGTTGTCAATTACAGGTCACATAAAATAGTAGTTTGTTAAAAGTCCGCTATGCTACATTGCCATCTCTAAAGAACAGCATGACTTCGAGAACATACTTTAATTTGTTCCTTCAAAAAAAAAAAAACTTTAATTTGTCGTGAATTCTAACCGAGTCGCACCAATACTTGATGTGCGGAGAAAATCAATGGCAACCAAAACCAAAAGGAATGCCATAATAATCTTGAACTAAACTAAACAACAATATGAAGAGGAAGGAGAAGAAGAAAAACACATAATATTTGTTTTCCCAATTCAATCGAATAATGACTTACTATTGGGGAGAGAGCAACTCTCATTCTACTAATCAAGAGAATAACTTTTACAGTGGAATTCCAAAAGGAATTACAAGAATCAGTCTTCAAACTTAATTCTACAATTTTCCTAAATCTCTTATCGTGACCAAAAGACTATGATTTAGTATCCTAGAAGGTGAATCCAATGATGATTTTCCCAACCCTAGGGCTCTTACCAAGAGAAAGCCTAAGAAATCTCTCTAAACCTTAGTTTTAGTTTCGGCAGCAAAAACCCTTGTTTTTCCCCTTGCTGAAAACAGAAAAATCAGATTTTTATATACATTGTTGTCCCGCTTTGTCTGGTCGCAAATTGGCAGTAGCAAACCCATTGTTATTCGTCTGGACACAAATTGGCAGCCGTAAACACTGGAAAAAAAACATTTTATTATTTTCCGCTGATTTTCAAGTCAATCATCACATACTTTGTCAGGAAATGGAAGGGTTAATATCTTTTGGAAAACCAGAAATATTATTGTTCAAGCTGATTTCGACTTCTCTCCAACATATGAGATTTTCTCTTTCATTCCTTAATTTGTTTTCTCTGCTCTTGGTAATTGAGCAAATAAAATAGACAAACCATTAGATTGTTATTATAGATGTAGTTGACATATATAGGGTTATAAAATGTTTTTTGAAATTATTTAAATGCTTGTTAACTTTTTTCAATTGTTAATCTAAAAATTTATCAATTGCACTATGGAGCATATATTCAGTTGCATTATTCATTATCAATTGTTTATCCATAACTTTTTTTTCTTAGAGATCAATTCTTGACTTGGAGCATAAGGTGTATATCAACCATTAATATTGCTTAAGCTCAATTTTGGGAAATGCTAACATGTGCCCTTAGGGCACAAGTTAAAGTTCCAATTAAACACTGTGGTAAGGATTTGGCCTTTGAGCTTCAAGCAACAAAATTCAAATTTCCTTGACTACAATTATAAATAGTCAAATTTTCCAAACATATACTAATTGAACCATATAGAGTGCTTATTATATTTCCTCTCCATCTTTGTCTACATTGTAGAGACAATAGCTCCTCTTTTAATTAAGTACATTAACTCTCAATAACTCTAATTAAGTACTAAGTAAGATTTTGCTATAACACCATCTCCTCCTTTAGGGTAGAAGCCACCTGGGACATGTTCATCACCATTTCCATATACAATTCTCAATATTTCATTTGGAGTTCTTGAATATGATAGTGAATTTTTATCACCAGCAAGGATATTTCCTGAGATGGGTTCATCTTTCAAACCATCGTTTCCTAATTTATTCCTAAGTGCTGAAATGCAATTAGTGAACTCTGCCACAGTTACTCCATAAGGATACACTTTCCATGCACGACGTTCATATAACAATGTTCTTATAACTGCATCTTGGCCTGATTCCACTCCTAGAAGGCCTGCAACTAGCTGTTAAAATACATACAACATTAAAATTACTTTAGTAGGTAGCGATGAATTCACGGTAAAAATTTTTTACTAAGTTTTTTATATCGAATCTAACTAATGTTTACAAAACTAACTTAAAAGTTAAAAGGTGACACGATTTATAAACTATTTTTTTAGCCTTATTTCTTTTCGAGTTAAACTTGAAATTTTCCTAAATAAAATTGCAAGTGAATAACACGCGTCAATTGGGTATTTATTTATTTTAAATAGAATTGTGTCATTCTTTTATTATTAGTAAGTATATGCTTGATAGATTTTTCTATAGTTTGAAAAGTTTTGATATGTTGAGTATGAGGCTATACCTTCCTTGAAGTAGCATTTTGCAAGAGTGGATTGGCCCCAACATAGCCAGTAAGACCAACATAAGGAATCACATAAGATGCAAGCAGAAAGTTGACATCATTTGCATATGGATCAAAAGGTGGGTGTAGAGGTTTTCCAAAGGCACTATCCATCACCTTGGCAAATGATGATATGCTTAGATCCATACAAGGCCTAGGGAACCCTTTCACTGTGCTCTTTATGGCCCTAGAATAAAAATTATACAATAGGTCAAATTATAAGATTCAAAAAGTACTAAAGAGATGATAAAAAAAAAAAGTACTAGAGAGTACCTCAAATGTCCAACTTCTTGCAAACCAAATTGCAAGATAATATCCTTAATAAATTTACCCAGTTTGGCCATTTTGGCCCCAATGGGTGGGGGTCCACCCTCTGCTAACTCTGGAGCAATTACATCCAATCCATGACCTAATGATCCAAATAAAAAGAATTCAGCTTCCAAATATTCTAGATTAAGAGGAAGTTCAAGAAGATCATCATCTGAAAATGTTTCTGGGGGAGTGCAGCATGCATAAGAACATGGTGTTGGGATCAAGATGAGAAAGGCAAGCAAAACAACAATGGAAGTTTTGACTCTCTTGACGTAATTCGGTGCCATGTTTTAGGCTCTTGATTATGATATGGTTGCAACTTGCAAACTATATATGATGAATGGAGTTATATATATGAAAAAACTGGTTCATACCTACCTGCCCTAAATTAATATATATAGTTATAAACCATCTTCGGATAATTTTTCTCCTAAATGCAAGTCTCTTTCTAAATTAAGATATATTTTATTTTTATTTTTTAAATACTTTCTAGTTTTTTTTTGAAAGGAAATACTTTCTAGTTAGTACTGTTAATTTTTTTTTTTGGAAGGAGTATTGTTAATAATATTTTAGCAATTTCAGAAATTATTATGATTAAGGTTACTATTGCTAACTTAAATTAAGATATATAGTTTTAAACATTTCAAGACTCGAATGATAGTTATAGACATTTAATATTTAGGGATTGTCCTTCTCTTTAAAAAAAAAACTTAAAATATTAACTGAATTATAATTTTAAAAAATCCAAATATAAATAGACACACCATTCCTATTTAAAGAGTGTTTCACAATATTTGGTCGGGTTGTAAAACAATGATCCGATGAACTTGAAACATCAATATAAAATTAGTTAAGTACTAGTTTGTATTTTTTTAGTTAAATTAGTTAAATATTGGTTTTAAGTCATTCAAAAACAATAACTCGAAAACTAAACAAAACCATTATATTTTTTTTTTTAAGGAAAAAACCATTATATTTATTATTATTTCTTCTATTTCACATTATATTAACAATGACATCTTAATTAAAAATATATTGTATTCATACATTTTTTTAAATCATTATATATTTATTTTTTGAAAGTTTAGCTTATGTATTTGTTTTAATAGTATAAGAAATATATAATGTATGATTAAAAGAATTTACAATGGGTGGAGTACGTAACAGTACTTTACAACCTGTGGCATATATATCTAATCTGATGGTCGATAATTAACTGACCATACATTTCAAACATATTTTGTAGCATCAAAATTTATTATATAATGGGAGAAGTACAAGCAGTATTTAATCCACAAAGAAGAGGGTTTGAGAACCATTCGAAGTACAAACAAAGATCCCCTTAATTTCTTAACAATAAATCATCTCTAAGAAGTGACTTTGGTTGCTTCTACAATCTCCCCCACCTCCTCAGTTTTGGAAGAAAAAATAACCCATTTTGAACTTCCCTAATTTTCCAAATTGTTGCATTCTAAATTGTTACATTTTAATCACTATATATTCTCTAGTTTATTTAGAAGGGAGTTGAAACAACGACCTATCCCCTATTCTTGATCTATATATATGTTACGTGCATGAATTGGTCTGTGCACGTACGCAATCTCTATTCAAATTGTGGTGTCATCATATTTCAATGCTAAATGAAAATCTTCGGATTGTGAAAGTTTTTATTTAAATGTTTTTAAGTTGAATATTTCATTTTTGTTTTTTCCCACACGTGCTTCGTATTTGCTCTATGCAGCTAAGAAATCAATTTGTTAACATTAAAATTCATTAAGATACAGCATTGTATATTGCAAAATAATGAAGCGTGAATAAAAGAGGTCCATACAAACTATTGTGTTAAATTAAAACTGGAGGATTGGAATGAGGTGTCAAAGTCAAACTATTGATACTCAATGGCATTATCATAGCTTGGCTTTTCTCCCTTCCTTCAATTGATTGTGATGCCATAGCCACATCACCAGATATGACTATTATTAGTAAGTGATTTTATTGTCATATGCACAGATGTATCCAGATACGAATATTATAATGGTTTAATTGTACTTTTTCCCCCTATCTTTTGTCAATTGTGCGATTTTGCACCCCATGTTTTTAAACGAGCGATTTTGCACCCCATCCTTTTCCCCCTTTCTGATTTGAAGGCCCCCATGTGTTTTAGTGATGATGTGTTTGATTTTGATGACGTGTCTCCATTTAATGTTTGCCACGTGTGTAAATGTATTTTTTTAAAAACAAAAAATTGATTTTGGAAATTAAAAGAAAACTCGGATCTTGTTAAAATAAAATTAAAATAAAAATAAAATAAAAATAAAATACAAACAAAAACAAAACAACCAATTAAAAAAATAAAATAAAAACAAAAACCAATTAAAAAAACATAATTATTTATTTTAATTTTTTTGGAAAGGTTATGACGTTGATGAACAATAATACCGTGAAGTTCAAAGGGAAAAAAATGTGAAAGGATTTTTCTTTTTAAGTTTTACGGTGTTTTAAATAGATATTTTTTGTTTAAAAAAAATATGTGAATAAAATCCAAATGGAAAAAAATTA
>Ga0315914_1005741_pt1 | contig 17917 bp, 9 predicted proteins | sample MpolenodulesMG_FD_203920 | JGI IMG/M metagenome (GOLD analysis project Ga0315914, IMG submission 203920) | Medicago polymorpha root nodule microbial communities from Los Angeles, California, United States - elongated nodules | ecosystem: Host-associated > Plants > Roots > Nodule | place: USA...
CCTAGGTTTTTTACGATTTAAAAGTTACTTTGAAAACAAAGTTAAAACTAAGAACTTTACAAATAAAGTTAAAGTTGTTTGGTAAAAAAACAATCTCTTTTACCTTAAAGTTTTTTTTTTTGAAGAAATAAAGTTATTTTTTAATTAAAAGTTGTGTGGTAAAATAAGTTTAAATTACTAGTATGCAAAGGTCTTGGATCATAATAATAGAATCAATTGTACATGGACACAAGTGATCTACCATTTATGTACGTGACACAAGGATTCAGAAAAATAATATTTGAAACAAAATAACAGTATAATACTGAAACAAGGAAGGTCATAACAAAATGATATTGAAATAAAATTAAAATAAAAATAAGAAAAGTGTGGCAGCAATGGTTCGAAGACAGGACCAATGAAATTAGTGCCGAAAAGTAGTTCTAAAGTTCGTTTCAACAGCTTTTACCACAAGCTCATTTCTTTCATTTTTCTTCATTAGAAAAAAGTACTTGTTTCTATTAAGTGCTTAATTTAAAGGCTTAATACATCTCCCGGTTCCTTAACTTATTTTAATTTCTCAGTTTGATCCCTTAACTATTAAACGTTTCAATTTGGTCCTTATCTTTGTTTTCATTATCAATTTGGTCCTATTTTATTAATTTTAAATCCGTAAAAAAGAAGACCGTTGGATAAAGGAGGATCATCATATCTAACCGTGTATCACCAACACCTAATCCCCAAATTCTGATGATGATGTTTCAAACCCTAAATCCCCAAATTTCTGAAATCAATCTGCTTCTTTCTTGTGAACTCTCCATTCATCTGTGATTTCTTTATTGAATTTTTAATTGTTGTTAACAAGGAAGAAGAGGATGCGAGTGATTTTTTGAATGAACCCTTACAAACTCAACTGAGTGAAATTGGAGATGGAGTATGAATTGTTATGTGGGTTTTTGTTCTTTCATGTTGGGTATAGTTTATGGTGCCTTAATCAAAGAAGTTGGATGCAAAAGAAACAAAGACAAAAAAAAAAAGAGAAATCAATGATAATGGAGAAGAACCAGAGAAGAGGAAGAAGTAATGTGGGGATTTCAATCCCTAAATTGAAGAAAGTATGGAACCAGAGAAAGAGAAATGAACAAGTTTTGAAGACCTCCATTACTGGTTTCAAACCTCTTTTGATTTCAACCGTAAACTCCATTACCAATTTCATTTAATTCATCACAAACAAAAAATATTACAGAAAATTCAGCCTTGTAATTTTCAAATAAACGATAATGTGAACCACTTTTCCGTAATTTTTCTAGTGGAATAGCGAGTAATTTTAGGAAGGGTGATGATGATGACAGTGTTGGAAAGACGAAGATGGTAATGAATTCTGGAAATTTCTGATTGATTTTGGGTCAACAAATTCTGAATTTTATTCCCTAAAAAAAAAAACTTTGGATTTTATTTTTATGGATGGATGACTTATGAGATTTCTTTTTTGTTAATTATTTTGGGGTTTTAAAATGAAAGATGTTGATAATGATGATGATGGTGTTTGAAAGATGATGTTGATGGTGGTGTTCCATAGATGATGAAAATGATTTTTCAGGGGATAATGGATGCGTTTGATTCAGCTTTAAAATTAATAGATTTTGTGTCAAAAGAATCTACATATTTTTTTTAGAGATTTTTAAAAAAATCTGAAGTTATTTGTGTTTACCTACTATCCATAAAAATCTATTTTTTTTAAAAAAGAGATCTCCTTGTTGTTAAAAAAAAAAATAGATTTTGAGAAAAGCTAATCCTAATAGCTTTTCATTTTAGGGTCAAAATAGATTTTTTTTGATAAAATGATTTTTCTAAAAATCCTAAACAAACACTTAAAAATGAAAAAGTGATTTTTTTAAGGAAAAAAAGAGTTTTTTTTTTTTGAAAAAATCTGAAACAAACGGGCTCAATATTAGGTGGAATATGAAAGGGACCTAATATTAGGTGTTGGTGATACACGATTAGATACGATGAACCTCCTTTATCTAACGGTCTTCTTTTTGAGAGATTTAAAATTAATAAATTAGGACCAAATCGATGACGAAAACAAAGATAAGGACCAAATTGAAACGTTTAATAGTTAAGGGATCAAACTGAGAAATTAAAATAAGTTAAGGGACGGGGAGATATATTAAGCCTAATTTAAATTATGTTTGGCCTCCCTTCTCTTTAAAAGTTTAGAAAAGTAGAAATAAAGATAGGTCAAACGAGACCTTAATATTCGAATTAAGGTCATATGTCAAGAGTCTTTGCTCGTCCTGACGAATGTGTTATTACATAATTATATAATAGATTTAACATACTATTAATATTTATTTTTATTTTAAAACATTTTTTATTCGTTTATCATGCTATTAGTACGAAGTTTCTACCATTGTATATCAGTGAGTAATCTCTGTAAGATAATTTGTGGGACATACAAGGTGAATTCTCTCCTCCCACTTGGACCAACCAATTGTTGCTATTTTTTTTTTATTTTCAAACTTTGATAGTACAAAAAAAAAATCTCTTTGAAAGTTGCAAACATAACTATAGAGACTAATATTATGAACCTTTCGGACTCCAATAGGCAAAAAAAACTCTATTTAACATTGTGTTTGGTTGAGGGGAAATAGAGAAGAGAGAAAGAGCATGCAGAGAAATAGGAGAGAAGTTCACAACTTCTCATGTTTGGTTGCAAAGAGAAAGAGGGAAGAGAGATAAAACACATGGGACCCACAACTGTTTTTAGTCTCTCCATAATAGAGAAGAGATTTTAGTCTCTCCAAAATAGAGAAGAAAGAGAGTAGAAGTTCACTTTTTATTTTAATTCCACTAATACCCTTATGAAATTGTTGCAAGTTTGCAACATGGAAACACAAGTATTGGTTGTGATTGGTGATAAAACGTTCCTTTTCTAATATACATATGCCGAGTAGTACAAATACAGTAATTAAGTAAAGTTTTTAAATTTTCTTAATAATTGATTAAATTACATAAAAACTATAATTAGTTTAAGTTAATTCAATTAAACTAATTAATTTAATTTAGCACAAAAAAACTAATTAATTTCATTGATATAAAGTTTAATTAAATAATGTAGTTAATTAAAATAAATTTGAATAAAAGATTAAATAATTTGAATGGATATTTTTTTATTGTAGGGGCACCTTAGTACTTTTATAAATAATCAACACTTATCTCTCTTCTCTCTCTTATTACCCAGCCGTCCATTTCCTATATTGCCAAAAACTGATTTAAAAAGTATATAATTAGATTTAACCAAGTTCGATTCTTGGTTAGGCTATCCTTACCTTATGGTCGAACTCCGGATTACTATGACCTCTTTTATCTGAGATCCGAAGGGTTAACGCCAAAAAAGAAGTATATAATTAGATTTTAATTTCTTTTTAAAATAATCAGGATTTAGTTGTTGTCAACGGCTAATGTGCATAGATAGTTTCGTACTTATGTTAGGCTCTATAGTTAATTGGCTAAAATGCACTTTTATTCCCCTATTTACATATTTTTGAACTTTCAATCCCCCTATTTTCAAAACCAATTTTTTGAACCCTCTATTTAGAAAGTCAGTAAATTTTTTTTTCCCCTGCCAATTTAAATGATGTGACACCCCTATTAATTATGTGGTGTTGACTTGGCATTAGTCTATTTATTTAGTTAACTTCATCAATTAGCTAAAGCAACCAGCTCTAATGCATATATTCTTTATTGACCTTAATCTAATCAAAAATTATATTTGACACAAATTTTACCAGCAATTTGGATGATCAACATAGTTTAAATATATGATTAATTTTGTTTAATAGATAATCGGTGAATATGGAGAGAAATATATTAGCCACTGGCTATTGTTAGTTGCTGAAATTTTCATTCACAAGATCTCTCCATTTGATTCGAGATGAAACATAATAGATTTAAAATAAAATATGTGAACTCTAGAAAATTATTTCGTATAGTTTTATTCTTGCCAATCTTCGGAAGAAAAAAGTTCAATATCATTATTAAATTTCAGAGGGTTTCTTTTTCCACCCTCGAACTTCTCGCAATTCAATAGGACGCGTGAAAAACAAGTAAGCACGAGAAAATAAATTCTCAAGAATCTGTGCTAGTGGAGATTGCAATTGTGATGGCACCCTCAGAATTTAACTACAATTATTTTGAGAATTTTCTTGTCCCACCCCCAGTTTGACTAATTGTTGGTATCACTGAAAAAGTTAAACATTGTTTGTCGGTTTTTTAAAAATTTGAAATTTTTTTCTTTTTTTTGGTACAAAAAAATTTGAAAATTCAAAATCATCTAATATACTTTAATCAAAATTTCATAAAAACACCATTCATACATTATAAGTGTTACCGCAATAAAAAGGGCAGAAAGACAGTCGTTCTTTCCGCTAGTAATACTTAACGTAAAAAATCATAATATCATTTAATCTAATCTACACCAATTCTCTAATAGGATGAAACTTATTTATGGTTGGGTGGAAGACTGAACTACACAGTAATTTAGAAATACCAGTGATAAACAAATAAAATCCACAGATTAGTTCAAAAGACACAATCAGAGTAAAAGTTCAGTCGATCAATAATCTGTTCACACTACAATTGAGCATTCGGGATTTAACAGCTCTTCACCTGCCAAATCACAGCGATAACGTTGTTATCAAAGTACAAATACAAATGAATAATATAAAAATGAATTCACTTGAAAATATTTAAGCTCTCACGATGCGCCATAAAACTATAAACTAGTTTTAATATAAGTATGTACATGGAAAAATAAATAGGAACATCAGAACTCAAATGAAGGAAGATGAAGAGATTACAGTAACAACGTAGATATAATCTACACCATTTCAGCTCTGACCACTATAATTTGGACAGATTTCTGATTTTATTTAAATATCCAATAAGGCGCTTGAACATAGTGGTCAACCTCCAAAGTCTGCAGTAGAGAACATCATGAAAGCAATTTGCTAAATAATCTGCTACTGACCAGTGTTCCCCAAAAGACGTTCAACAGCCGCATGAACATTCCCTGAAGTGGCAATAAGAGCCCTTATGTTCTCTTGTGTGTCAAAGAATCCCATCTCTTGAAGCTGTGTAAGCTGGGTGGCATACAATTGCTCTGGTGGCTCTGAGAAGACAACAAAACCAATGAGAGCAGAAAAAAAGTCTAGGTTAAATTCATTGTTCATTAGTCGGTCCCCGCATTGTTTGAAGATTTTTTATTAGTTTCATATGTTTGAAAGTTTATAATTGGGTCCTAGTGATTCAAAACTATCCGATTGGGAATAACATTATAAAAGTAAAGGACCAAATCTGATATTTTGAAGATTGGAAACAAACTAACAAATTTTATTGGTACTCACAGTTTCAAGACTCCTTATAGCTCCCTGAATTCAGCTTACTTTTAGAAACTTACATGATTCAACCCTAAGCAAGAACCTAACTAGATTTTTTTAGTTGAAGAGCCGGTTACAAAATGTAAACTAGAGACTTGGGCTTATATATTTGGATTGGTAGAAATGGAATGAAGCCATAACATGTTTCCCTGCTTGGATTGTGTAAATTAGAATGAAGCAAGATCGCATGCATTTCATCCAATTCCATCCAATACCTTTATTCCAATTTTTATTGCGAGAAATGGGATGGAACATGCCTTTTCTTCCATTCCATGATTAAAATATCCAAACAATAAAATGGTAAGTTTATTCAATTCAACACCAAACCATCCTGTTTTGTTCCATTCAGTACCATCATGCATTAAATATCCAAACATAGCCTAATTCCTAAATAGTATCATAAGCTACAGACTAGCATAATCTAAAATATATTGAGAAAAAAGTAGAAAACAACAATGCTAACCATTTGATCTATTTGGAGCAGCTAGGCTACCAGCTCCAAGGCCACCAAACATGCTGGATAACATCTCCAACCCCATGTTGTTAAATGGTCCTGCCAATAAAACAAGTTGATAATGATTTCGAAGAAATTGTGCAACTTCTGTTTGCAATGAAATGACATTCGCATCATCCAAAATAGCCACCACCTAACTTAAAGCTCCGCCTCCAAAAGAGTTGTTAATGCACATGAGAATTATTTATGCAGCTTAAATATGGTTTGAAAAGAAGACATCCATACCTACTTTTATTTATGAATCGCCTAACAATATCTGAGTTGGTAGTCACCAAAGTGTATTTCATAATCAAATTCTCATTTTATTACTTAAAAAGGAAAACCAAATTCCTGTTCACCTGAATCTTCATACAGAGAACAAGTGGAAGAAAACTCCATTATATTATTCTTTTTTTTTAATGGCAAATGTAAGTTTGTTAGTTCTTATGTTACTATTTTCTTCCAACTCCATTATATTCTTCAATGTTCAACCGATTAAAAATATTATAATTCATTGAAGTCAACTACTCAAGTATGGATGGATAATGTTAAGATTTAGTTAAGCAATTTGAATCGCCAATGAAATACTAAAACAACAATATAACAAAAAGAACAGTTGGAATTATCAGAAACCAAGATAATGGGGGGTTATATAGTGTACCAGTCCCTCCACCAGTTTGACCGGTTTGACCCGATTCCCTGCAACAAGATGCCAGATTAATAAAGCAAAAAATAAAAATATTAACAGAATAATAAGAAAAAAAGCTAACAAGGACAGACAGACTGTATTATATATAACAGGTTAGGCCAGCACAAATGTAAACCACCCTCAAACAACTCTAAGCAGTTATATCCACTGCATAAAACTTTAAACCTTGTGTTTAAGTCACAGTCAGTGGCAAGAATCCTGTTCCGAGAGGTTTGAGTTGTATTGTACGTAAGATTTTGTTACATGAATATAGTGCGAGAAGTATCATTTGATTAAGAAAGAAGAATAGCACTTCACTTTATAACAATTTTATTTAAGCACACAGAATCAGAAAGCTTTATACTTCACTTCCAAATACCTGTAACATTTCTTTTGGATTTTGGAATGATATATTAATTTGAGATTTCTCAAAAATATATATGGTATTTCTAGTTCCTAGTTTACTCGCGCAAAGTCAAAAATCTCCTCTTTCGGTAATTGTGAACAGAGATATTAAAAGATCTTGGTTTTCAAGGATAGACTCATAACACCTTGGACATTAAAATGGAAGCTATATATATATATATATATATTCATGGTTTTTGGCAAAGTGATCATGTAAAAACAAATAAATACAAGAAGGCCCGGACAACTACTTATTTATGGGATGTCAAATGAGCCATCTAAGTATAAGGTCAGTTGCAGTGGGTTTTGGACACTGGAGCAGAGATAGTAACTACATCATTAAGCAAAAGATTAAGAACTTAAGATATTTGAAGTTCTCGTGTCCTTTAAAGGATAGGTAGAAAAATGCCAGCTGAGAATGAAAAGACCAGAGTTGTGTAATTACATACCGTGTTGATTGTTGCTGAGACAGAAGAGCTTGCTGGAAAGACATGAGTTGCTGTCATTGTGTAATGAGACAGGGTAGTGAGAATATATTATTTGAAAACAAGTAACTATCAAATTACATGGGAAGCAATATACTTCTTTATCATAATAACAAACCACGTTTTAAACAAACAAATTTTCTGCTGAAGAGTTTTCAATTCACAATATATGGCATCAGAGTTTTCATTCAACCATTAGACCTATGACATTGACGCCGTTGTTCAAATTAGTCTTTTTCCCGTTATTTTTCCATATTAAAAGTATTTGAATTCATTACAAAGTAACTACGTGCAAACATATGCAGCAACTTTTGACAAATTAAGAATCTGAGTATCAAACCACATATTTATTGAAGATATCAAAGATATATATCCAATCCTATGCTTCAGACAAGACATGTCAATAGATACATTAGATTAAATCTATCTACCTGCATTGTCTCAGGTGATTGAAACAAACGTAGGAACTCTGGATTTTGCATCACATCTCTAAGAGAATTTAAATCAGGCATGCCACCACGTTGTTCAGTATTAGCAGCACCAAGAATCTAAAAAGTAAAGTGAATATTAGAATGATCAGGTCAACATATGCACATTGCATCATGTACTCGTACAAGGCACGGTAAGTACATACCTGACTCAAAGTTTGTGGGTTGGAAAGCATACTTTGCATCATTTGTGAGATGGCAGGATTTTGCATTAATTGAGTCAATAAAGCAGGATCTGGCATACCACTACCACCCAGCATGCCTTCAAGGCCAGGCAAACCAAGCCCTCCTAAGCCAGTAGGTGCTTGCTGCCTAGCATCCCCACCAGTGGTTGATCTCCTGGTGTTATTTTGGGGAGCTCCAGCTGCATTGTTCCCCATAAATTACAGCATTAGTCACAATACTAGTCTCAAAACATCAAAAAAAACAGAATTAAAAAATGTCTTTAAAACGAACTGGGGAGGAAAAAAAAAGTATCAGAACTTACTTCCTGTAGAGGACCAAGGATTAGGAAGTGGGTTGGCATTGGGAATGGGAGAACCAGTAGTTGTTTCAGAATTAGTGGTTGAGGGATTAGTTGATTGGTCCCTGGATAGGCCACCCTGAGTCCCTGAAAGTGCTGTGTTACCGGCCATTGTAGTGGCATTTAAAAATGGTTCTTGAACGTTTTCATACATGCGCCTCAGCATGTTGAATCCCTCAGGAGATGATTCAATGTTGCTCATTGCCCTATCTGTATTTCTCATCATTTCACGCATGATCTCAGGGTTCCTTGTAGCTTCAAGGGTCTGGCGGAGAGTACTGGGATCATTAAGTACGTGTGCTAGCTCAGGGTTTCGATCCATGAGCTCTTGCATCTGTGGGTTGTTCATTATAAGATTCCGCACTATCTCGGGGTTACTTACTAGATTCTGCATAGCAGGTGAATTCATCATTTCTCTCATTAAATTGGGATTTGAAATAAATGGTTGCTGCATTTGTTCAAGATCTGGAAATCCCTCGCCAAATAAGTTATTTCCCCCAGTGCCATTGGCACCTAGTCCAGGAAACAATGAAGCTCCAAAACCGAGCCCTCCTAAACCCCCAGCAGCATTAGCTCCAGCACCTGCGGCATCATTTGTTGTGGTATTGGTGCCACTACTATTGGTCCCACCACTCGCATTGGTAGGTGCAAAGCTACGAACCAAATGCACAGCATGATCTGCCTCCAAACCTATAATAAATTACAAATTACAAATGCAGATATTAAAAGAGTTCTATATAGTTTACAAAATAGAAAGAATAAAAACAGTCAAAGGCTATGTGAATATTATCAAAGAATCACCAATATAGGTCTATTATATTACTTCATAACAGTTTCGAGACAGAGAAAAGAACTATCTGCAAAATCACAGCAGAGATAAAAGCATACAATTACTCAAAGATGCGTGATGTGAACTTGACCTAAAAGACATAAACAATGTTCCAAATCGAAATCAGAAACCAGTTGAAAAAACCATCCCGACCCCTCAAGCTTCATTTTCAAAAAATTATAAAATAACAAAAATAACATTGATATATAAAAGTAAAAACCAATTCATTCCCAAATGGAAGCATGAGTGAGAAAATAACACCCTTCACATCCCACATCTAACACCACATCTTTTATTAGTTCAAAAGAGCCCAGCATATCAAATGTCCCAGCGGCCACCATTTGAGTTGTACTTATGTGACCTAACACCGCATCTTCTATTGTAAACTACTTAATAAACCGTTCTCCTATAGGCATAATACACATCACAATCCTAATCAACCATAAGCTACACATTTTGAATTGAATCGTTCTCTTTTTTTGGTAAACCAAGTATCCTCCGCTCGCAATTGCGAAGACTAATCTCTCGAGACTTATTGGACCCAAACAAACAACAAACTCTCCCCAAGTTTTAATGTTGCTGCATGCTCAATCTCAGGTTTGAACCCGAGACCTTGGTTAGTTGAATCATTCTCTTTCAGAAATCAACCACTCATTAATTCATTCATTCAAAAATCATCAAAATCTGCATTAATAATTTAATACTCAAACAAAACCATAGAATAATCTACAACACCTAACCAAATATCATTAAATTCATAAGAATTAACTAAAAAATCACATAAAACTAAATCAAACAGCATTAAACAATAGAATAATCTACAACACCTAACTAAATATCATTAAATTCAGAAAAATTAACCAAAAAAATGACAAAAAACTAAATCAAACAGAATTAAACAATTTCAACAGAACCAATCAAATTAACTACACCGAGATCGGAAAATTGAACTACCATAGCTTTGAAGCGTTTGATCATCCTTCAATATACGACCCTTGTAGATGAGACGTTGTTGTTGAGCGGGGATATCACAGTTACGCGCAATGAGATCCTTGAACGATCCAACAGTGGAATCGAGAGAAACCTGAACGGAATACTTTGTACCGTTGGAGCATCGAACGTTGATGTTAACTTCGGTCTTCGATTCCGAAGCAGAATCTTCAACGGCACCGTCACCTCCCATGGTGGCGCGTGAATACAGTCGCGCGTTGAAGGAAGATTGGATTGTGTTGAATCGAATGAAAGGGGGAAACAAAACCCTAATTGAAGGAAGAGAGTGTAGAGAATGGAGAAGGAAGGAGGAGATAGTAGAAGCTGAAAATTTGTTTGTTTCGTAACAGTAAAGAAAATTTATTATTTGTCTCAATTTATTTATGTTAAAAGGATATTTATTGATAGTGTAAAATAATGTTACACGGACACTCTAATCAAAATCTATTATTTTGTCATTTGTCATATCAATGTCATCCCACTCCAGGGTAGTTAGAAGTTAATAATGTGCTATGAATGTCTGGAGTAAGGTGTAAAAGTGAGAAAATTAAATTTATGATTTGTTATGATGTATCCACGGTATTTATTTTTAACTAGCATTTAAACTGATACTTAGTGTGTCTCTGTTCGCTCTTTTTATTACGTTAATGCATATAAATTACAAACAATAGTTTTTCTGAAATATATTTTGATTAAAATTAATTTAAAATTGATTAAAATTATAGGCATAAATAATATATATTTTACATTTTTATATTGCAATAAATTAAGCTTTTATTTTTCATTTCAAAAACAAAAACTAAACTTATATAAAAAAAATTATATTACCAATATAATAAATATAATATAACTTTTTATTTTTTTTAATGACATCAACAAAATATCTGGAAGGAAGAAAAGTCAATACAAAACACTCTTACTTTTTATGTATATCTTTCTATGTATATAGCATATATAATTAATAGTTGATGTCTCCTGAGCTTAGAGGAGTATGATCCATCAAAAGGTATTATGATCGTTGATATCTCATTGAATTTCAATGTAAACATAATCTCTGATGATGACCGTGCATATCTTTTAAAAGATTTTTTTAACTGACTCGTGAGCATAGTTCAGTTGGTAGGACAATGCATTATTATATGCAGGGGTCGGGGTTCGAACCCCGGACACTCCACTTATTCACCTTATAAGGTGAATTCTAGCCACTACGCTGTCTGACAAAAAAAAAAAGATTTTTTAACTTGTAGGAAAAGTTTTTATTTTTTTTATCATCATTATCGATTAATTATAATTTTGTCAAACATAAATTATCAATTAATCATAAAAAGTTTGTCTAACATGTTCAATATTGCACATGTTAAAGCAACTAAAACCATCTACAATGCAACATTTATTCACCTTATAAGGTGAATTCTAGCCACTACGCTACCTGACCAAAAAAAAAGAAGATTTTTTTAACTTGTAGGAAAAGTTTTTATTTTTTTTATCATCATTATCGATTAATTATAATTTTGTCAAACATAAATTATCAATTAATCATAAAAAGTTTGTCTAACATGTTCAATATTGCACATGTTAAAGCAACTAAAACCATCTACAATGCAACACTTTATTTGGGTGCTTAAACGGACCCCGACTGTATACGTCATTCGTTTTATACTTAATAAGCACTCAATCTCTCCAACTCAACACCTCAAAATAAATTATTGATTGGGTTCTTGCAATAACTCTATATCATTAAATTTTAACAATAATTTATATATTTTAAAATATTGAATTAATTTAATTATAAATTATAAAAAAAAGCTCAAACTTGAAAAAACAATAAAAAATAAATGATGATAAATTATTTGTTGTTTTGTTTAAATCCAACCACTGTATGTTTGTTTTGTTATTTTTTTTCATTCAGATGGGTAAATTATTTGTTGTTTTTTAAAAAAAATTGTTGAAAATTTAATGTTGATTGATTAAATATTACTTTTGCAACTAATACAGAATTTACTTTTTAATATTAAAATAATACAACAATTGAATAGAGAAAAAAATAGAATTAAATTTACGAGTGGGACTCATGAGTAATACGAGAGAGATGGTGCCTATAAAAGCACTCATCTTTATAAGCACCATATTGATTGGTGTCACAATGGGGTGTCTATTTACCATGGTGCTAAATAGGGGAAGGACTTCCCATTGTAGATGGTCTAAAAGTATCAAATTTTTATTGAAAAACAATATTTCTTTATTAAATAGTTATGTATTTAATATAAAATACACAAGTTCCAAAAAAAAAATACTATTTTGAACTACTTTTTTTTATAAGAACTATTTTAAACCAGGCTTAATTCATTATTTGGTCTCCTAATTTATTTCTTGTTTTTAATTTGGTCTCATAACTCTAAAAAAAAGGTCCCTTAAATATACATGTTAGTCAAAAAAGTCATTTATATCAAATCTTGACTTCTCCCGTTACTGATTGCACATGTGACCAATCCCATGTGACACATATAAAAAAACGTTTTTTAACCTAGAAATATGGTTCTTATTTTTTCTTCTTTCTTCCTTCCTCCTTCTTTCCTCTTTCCCTCCTCTCCTTCAACCTTCAAAATCGAATTCAAAAGGTCACGCAAATTTGAATTCTTCCCAGTTTTTGTATAAACCCAAATTTAGTTTTAATGATCAATTTGCTTCATTTTAACTTGAAATAAAATAAATAACTTGTTGCAACTTGTGTTGTTATTGTAACAACCCAATTTTCCCTTGAATTTATTTTATTATTTATTTATATGTGATTATTTGTGCTTGTTTGCAATTAATTGTCTTTGGGTGTATTTTATCCGGGATTGGTACATTTTAGCTTGTGAAAGGTATTTTAGTCATTTCGGACTCGAGGGTATTTTGGTCATTTTTAAGGGAGAAAATTTTAGTAAACTTAGATTTGGCATTATTTAAGAATTTTGAGGTGAATAGTTTCTTTTACTAAGACTAGAGGTATCGAGTAATAATCATTTTGAGATGGTAATAATTAGACATTAGACATTTTACTAAGTTAAGTGAGTAGTAACATTTCTAATTAGATGTGAGTGTGTTAGGCTCATTATGAGGAGATTTAACCTAATCCATGTAAGTGGTGACTATATAAGCTTAAATTGGATAGAAACTAGGTTAACATTTCATTCTTTCACATTAACATTAAGGAGGCTAGAGATAGAGAAAGGGTTAGAGAGAAGTTCCAAGAGGATTCAAGCTAGGAGCAAGGAGGAGTGGAGAATTAGCTTAGCTTTGTGAAGAAAAGAGGTAAGGGGGCTGGTATTCTCTCATAATCTTTTAATATAATCTCTTTTCTACCTCAACTCATAAGTGTTTAATTGTGAAAAGTGATTATTGTGAATTTAATTGGTGAAATTCGTGATCTTATTTTGATGTAATGTTTGGGTATGTGAATTTGATGATAATTAAGTTGTTGATGTTGACTTTACATGCTTAAGATGTATATATATCTATACTTTGTGTATGCTCAAAATTGGTGAGGTATGATATTGTTGTTGTTGGATTGTTGATGAGTTCATGGTTAATTGATGTTGTCGGTGTTATGAGATGTTGTTGTTGATGATTCATGCTATGGGTATTCATAATTATGGAGTTGTGGTGTGAATTGAGTTGTTGTTTTGAGTTTTTGAGAAAAGTAGTTTGAATTGTATTGATAGTGTATTTGATTTCAAGTTTGATATGGTTTTGGATGCCCTTTTGTGTACATAAACCTATAAACAACCTTTGGGAACGAATCTGGATGTTGGGGAATCAAAATTTGGGTTTTTGGGTGAAAAATGGTATGAACCCGTGAAAAATTATGCAGAACAGATGAATGGTCGCTTAAGCGAGCTAGAAGCAAGCTCCAAGCGAGTGCTCAATGTAAGTGGCTCGCTTGAGCGAGCAGGCTCTGTGACAGCACCATTTATTTTGTGTTCCGGGCATTCGGGGGCTGATCCGAGCTTTCTAAAATGCTTCTTTCAACATGTTTGATTACTGTTTTTACTCTTTAACCTACTGGAACATCTTATGAGTTCAATTTAGCTTGATTTTATGAAATTGAAGTAAACTTTTGAAAAACGTTCAAGAACGTCGATTTTTCCGAAACTCATTTTTCTCAAGGGAAAGGAGTAGGGTTAAGGTTGTATACTGATTACATGATTTCTAAAAATGGTTGTGAGTGGTTTCAATGAGTTTTAACTTGTTTTGCTTTGAAAATGACATTCTTTGTGAAAAACGATAAAGAGAGACAAACTTTGTGATTTTTATGATTTCGTCGTATTTGGCCGGTGAAACGCACATGTATACTCAACTGCACTTATATGTGATCTAAGTGTATACATAGTTGAGGCATTAGAGTTTATTTGCTTACTTTTGATTCAATTGTTTTAAAGTTGTGAAACAATAGACGAACCTTGTCGAAAATGATCTTTAAGACCGAATACCTTCAAAATCTTTTGTGAATAAATTGATATGATTATATGAAGATGTATGATTAATTGATAGGTGTTGAACACGATGTTTATCATAGTATGATTGACTTTCTCCTTTACCTGGGTTGTGAGAAATTGTATGGAGTTGTTGAGTTGTAGTGATGTAGTTGATGTTGATTAATGCATATATGTTAAACGATGGTGATATTGTTGGTGAATGCATATATGTTAAATAATGGTGTTGATGTTGGTGAATGTGTTGTTGAATATGTGCATAGTGTGTCATATGTTCATGCATCATGAGTCTTAGGATGTTTACATCTAGTGGAGGTGGTTTAGGATATTTATATCCAGTGGAGTGATTTGAATGCTTTGTATTCAATGGTTATATGATGTTATTCTTGCATCATGAGGTGATGACCTGTTGTTGGGGATGATACCATGTTCATATAGGAGTCGTGTCTAGGCGTATAATATGTTTTTGGCATGAGTCCTAATTGCATATGTGCTTGGTGATTTGATGTGATTGGTAAATTGCATAATTGTGATGTTGTGAACTTGTTAGTGTTGATGAATAATGTGATGTCGAATTATCTTTTGTTTAATTATTTGAAGTTTAATCCAATGAATATCTTTTCAATTGCTTATGTTTGATTATGATTGATGTGAAGTTAACCCCCAGTGGTCATTGGGTTGACTGCCTACCTATTTGTATGAATGAGTAGACGGCGTGCATGATTGATCTTTTAGCTTGCTTGAAGATAGCGGGAGCTTCCTCTGTTTATCTTTTTATAGTCTTAGTATAGGCTCTGATGTAGGTTGTCGGTCTGTACATTTATTTTAGATTGATTATGATGTTGAGACTTTATCCATATGTGGATATTTGGAGTTTATTTGATGTTGTATCTGATATTTATACTATGGCTACTTGGTGATGTATGCTATTTATCCGCTGCGAAGTTTTTGAGAATTTTTAATATGCATTTTTGAGATATTTTGGAGAACGTAATGTCTTGAATAAATGTAATATTCGCGTGTTTTATCGCTTTAATAGAAGTAGGGCATTACAGTTATGACATCATAAAATACATGAACATCAACGAGGACCTGAGGTTGAGGTTCCATGTCGTTCCCCCAATAGTGATCTCCTCTCGAAATTCCTCAAACTTTGATATCGTTGGCAGTTCTTTGACTTGAAGGAGTTGAAGCGATTCCAAATAGAGAATTGAGATTGAGTTGCTTTTATGGATGTGGGTGAACGATGAAAATGGCATAATCAGGAAATGTTGTTTTAATTTAAGAAAGGGAGGCGTGGCTTTTTTATGATCTTTTGATGTATCTCATTTTAAGATTTCCGGTTCTTGGGATATAATTTGGAGACTAAAAATGCCGCCGTGAGTTAACAACTTTATTTGGAGAATTTGTAGGAATTGTATTCCAACTCGAATGCGACTCCGAGACAAAGGGGTTAATTGTGATACTGTTTGTTCATTGTGTAACTCAAAAGAAGAGGATACTCTTCACCTCTTTTTTCATTGCCCAAGTAGCTGTTCTGTTTGGAGTATATGGGAAGGATATTCTTCCATTTCTACTATTTTAAGCCAATACTATGACAGCAAAACAATTGTTTTTAAAATTCTGCAAGTGTTGGCAGCCGAAGATGCAACAACCTTTTGTTGAATTCTTTGGAGCATTTGGAAGCAAAGGAACAATAAGGTGTGGAATAAGGTTACAGATGCAAAAACCTTTGTTCTTTCTCGTGCGAAAGACAGCTTGCATGAGTGGAAATTGGCTAGAAATCTGCAACAAACAGATTTTGTGCCTCGGCAGCAACATGGTAATATTTATTGGACAAAACCAAACGCAGGTAGATACAAATGCAATATTGATGCATCTTTTTCGAAGCACCTCAACAAGGTTGGATTAGGTATGTGTATTAGAGATGAACATGGTGCTTTTGTCCTTGCCAAAACTGATTGGTTTAGTCCCATATGTGAAGTTCATATTGGAGAAGCTCTTGGGTTGATATCGACACTAGAGTGGGTGCATGAGCTCAACTTGGGACCTATTGACTTTGAGATGGATGCAAAGAGAGTGGTGGATAGTTTTTTATCTTCTCGACATGATGTTACTGAATTTGGTATCATTATCCAAAATTATAAAACTCTCTTTAGGCATTATTATGAAAACTCGACTGTTGAGTTTGTACGGAGACAAGCAAATGAATTAGCTAAGGTGGCCTTATTGTCAACTAGTCTCCAAGTTCTATTTGAAATACCAGATTGTATTGAAAACACTTTGATTAATGAAATGTTATAAGTTTGTTTTCTATCCAAAAAAAAACTCAATCATAAATTAGGTAACTAGAGTATAGAGGAACCCGAATATAGGGCAAAGATTATCCCATCAACGAATTCTTCACATCAACAACAAGAGTTGAATACACGTATTTATGAATATAAGTCAACATATTATTGATTAATTTTTTTTTTGTCAATTAAGGTTCCAATAACTGCATTAAGAATCAACACAATTGAATTGAAAAAAATATTTAGGTAAAATTATCTCAAATGAATATTACATGCAAAATTCAACTAGGAACTAAATAAAAATGTGATTTGTGAGTACAATCAGATAAAATTATGCATATTTACGAAATTCTAATTTTTATCCTCAAACTACAAATACACAAGTAAGAATCTAATCGGTTACCAAAAAAAAAAGTTTTACACAAACATAGATTTTTGCATTCATTTCTTTAGAATCTCCCCCATCCAACCAAAGATCCCACCAAAATAAGAATGTCGTTCTGTCACCAACTTCAGACACAAAATTATCATATATCCATCTTTTCATACTTGTACTAACACCATTGCTAATATTGATTAAATTACTCCACCACACTAAACCCATTTCCCCATCTACGTGAAACAAGCGCCCAACCTCCCATAACGTAGTTGACATCACTCTGATCCACAAACTACCATGCTCCTCGTTAAACCTCCAACACCATTTACCTAACAGAGCCACATTAAATCCCCTTAACCGCCTAACATCCAGTCCTCCTTTCTCCTTGTTAGAGCAATCAAAATCCCATTTTATCCATGAAATTTTCCTAACATCCACAACCCCCCCA
>Ga0315914_1005742_pt1 | contig 17914 bp, 15 predicted proteins | sample MpolenodulesMG_FD_203920 | JGI IMG/M metagenome (GOLD analysis project Ga0315914, IMG submission 203920) | Medicago polymorpha root nodule microbial communities from Los Angeles, California, United States - elongated nodules | ecosystem: Host-associated > Plants > Roots > Nodule | place: USA...
ATATATTCTCACATATATATATATATATATATATATATATATATATATATATATATATATATATATATATATATAGCAGCAAAATAAAATACGAGTGCCTCGAAATTGATAACAACAATTGAACATGTCTTTGTCGTGGTAGCATAAAAAAACTTCATTTGAGTTCAGCCATCCTATGCATTTCACATATACTTGTCACATATATAAGTTCAACCATGAACACTATCTCAGTCTCAAATTGAATATTAATAAAACAATCAAGAAAGTAGTGAACGGGAAACTCAACAATAAAAGTCAGAATTGGCTTATATAACATAAAAAAATAAATGGTGTTGGCTTCAAGAAGTTCTGTCATCGAAGATTTGTTATTAGAGATTTCGGTCGTCACAATAGTAAACGATTTTTGCTTCTGAAAATGGTAGGTTTGCGAAGGAGAAAGGAGTAACAGGAATTGTAAGTGAGAGACTTGACGGCGGCGGCGGCGAAGGGTTATACTTTGAGATGGTGAGGCTGCATTCTCTCTCTTTGAATTCACCTTGTTTTCTTTCTTCCTATTCTCTTTCTAATTTTTAGAGTTTTTTTAAATGATTTTGGTTTAAAATAAATCTCAGCCATTGCTTTTTTAATGTGCCACATGTCAAGGTCATATGCAACAAACTTGAGATCTCAAGTTTCTATGGAAATGGAGAGAATCTGCACCCATAAATAAGATGTAATCCAAATTATCAATCAATTAAAAGAAAGAAACTTTCCAATTTAATGGAGTCCATGTCAACATACTTTATGAGTTGATGAGTTGGATTTGTTAGGAGAGAGAAGTGTAAACATGTGGGAATACAATACAATATTATAGTGTGACAAAAAAAGTATATATAATTAAACATTTGCATTTTCTTCTACATTTTGATTGATTTAATTAATTAATTTAAGAAAATTGATACAAAAACAGTAACAAAACCAAATCGATGAACGTTCCATTAACAATGCTTGCAAGTGGAAGAAACAGAACGAAATAACGAGGAAATAATTCAAAGTCTCACTCTCAGATCCAAATCTCCTTCGTCGTAAGCGATTCGGATCTCACCAATTCAATTCAATTCAATTGGATCCATGAATCCGTTTTCTTCATCCACGCGTCTCAGGTTAGTAATCAAAACAAGAATCATTGTTTACTCAGAGTTAGCTCAAAAATTTGAAAAATTGTTTAGCACCAATGCAATTAGCCAAGAATTAAGCTAATTAATTTGTAATTTTTGTGCCATTATTGTTATTATTATTAGTATTCATATTTTCTAATTAAGTTTATATAGAAGACATTGCCAATTTTCAGATCCTGTATGATTGTTACTTTAAAATTGTTGCATATGTGGCATTTTTACGAGTTTAGCTTCTTGTTGAAAAGAGAATAAGTGAGAATGTATTTTTGTCTATGAAGCATTGACACAGACACGAGACATGACATTGAAATGTAGACACCACAAATAATTTGAGAAATTAAAAGTGACCAAATGTATTCACATGTGTTAGTGTCGTACATGGATATGTCTTTAGTCTAAAATGTCGGTGCTACATAGATTTTTGCCTCCACGTGTACACTTATGGATCACGTCATTTTGATAATACTCAAGTCATGTTGACGTTGTTATTGATGCAATGCGAGTTGTTACTTGAGAGGGAATTTATTGCTACTCTAGAAAACTTAGGTTGTGTTAGGATTGAGGAGAACTTGTTAATGTTTGGGAATATTATTAAATGATGGGAAGAAAAAGTGAAGCAGTGACCACGAGGTTCAGGATTCCTATTAAAGAATAGGGTTTTAGTTGGATGGCATTGGAGTCAATAACTCATTGCTCAGAATATTGTCAATAGGTGCATGCCAAGTTTTATAGGAAGAATAACTAGAAATATGGGGCAACAATTTGGAGTAGGTTCCTCTTACCGGCTTTACAAGGTTTGGGTGCAGAACAAGTTTTTAGGCTTTGGGTTGTGCCAATGTGCTGTCCTTGGCCCTTTGCAATTGGAAAACAATAACCAATAGGCTATGCCTCTACAGAGTTCTTAGATTAGGGTTTTATCATTGACTTCCTTATGGTGTTCCGCTTATGATCGGTTTCATTGGGTTATCCTTGATGGTATATAGAGATTTGGAAGTCCCCTTGTACTGATTTTCTATTTATTTGTACCGAGAATGAGATTCTCTTCTCTAACCCTTCTGGGATAACTTTTCTCTTTCTAGTATAGCATGATACATGGAAGTTGATATTGAAATTATTGTCCTCCGATACTGTCACCGTATCAAGCTCTATTTTCCTTTCTACATATCTTGTGATTGTAATTGAAATTTTCATAGTACTTTTTATGTGCAAAATCAAAATCAAATGCAGTTAATGCATTCCTATTTTTTTTCGTTGCAAAGATGATTAATGTTTGTTGTATAGTTTGTGCATAATAGTTTAATTGTTGTTAGTATCTTTTAACCATCTTGTTCACATCCCCTCTTTTAGGGACATGATTCGGGCCATACGTGCTTGCAAAACTGCGGCAGAGGAACGTACTGTTGTAAGAAAAGAATGTGCTGCTATTCGTGCTTCAATTGATGAAAATGACCAACACTACAGGCACCGGAATATGTCCAAGCTAATGTTCATCCACATGCTTGGCTACCCCACACATTTTGGTCAAATGGAATGCCTCAAGTTGATATCATCTCCTGGATTTCCAGAGAAGAGAATAGGTTACCTTGGCCTTATGTTGCTTGTTGACGAAAGACAAGAAGTTCTAATGTTGGTCACCAATTCTTTGAAACAGTATCCATTTTCAAGTCAATATTTCATTTCGTTTTATTCCTCATTTTTTTATATTCCATTTTACAAATACTCTAACGAGCAATATCAAAGGTGGGTTATGGAAACCTTAATTAAATCCCAGAGATCTCAATCATACAAATCAGTATATAGTGGGACTTGCTCTTTGTGCTTTAGGGAACATTTGTTCAGCAGAAATGGCTCGTGACCTTGCACCAGAGGTTGAGAGGTTGCTGCAATTTCGGGATCCAAATATTCGGAAAAAGGTAACTTTTCCTTATATTTTGCGTCCTTTCATAAGATTATTACCACTTTAGGAACATCTGAACTGGATGTATTTGAATATCTGGAGTTATACATCAATGAATGCTCAGGAGAGAAAAACAGGCCATGAATACTATATTTTATGACTTCACAAGACAACAACTTTCTCTTCACTTAAAGTAGTTAGTTTTGAAATTTCTCTGCTTTTATTCTGTAAGAGAATGGCTTATTATTTTTTCCTGTTTCTTAATTTATTTGATGGTATTTAATTAGTGGACTCAAAGGATCTTTTGTTGTATGTATTTGGTAACCAACAAAGAAACAATATTTATGAGACATACTTGTTGTTCTTGTACAACTTGCCTACATCCAACCTACAAATATTCCAAATTTATAGATTTTTATTATAGTAAGTTGACTATACTCACTTTTATATAGGCAGCTTTATGCTCTATAAGAATCATAAAGAAAGTCCCAGACCTGGCAGAAAATTTTGTAAATCCTGCTACTGGCTTACTAAGAGAGAAGCATCATGGAGTTTTGATCACTGGGGTTCAGCTTTGTACAGAGCTGTGTAAAATTAGCTCAGAAGCTCTTGAACATATTAGAAAGGTACTTTCCTACCTTTCTTATAATTATTTTGTCTCTGACATCTATATTCTGTAGCATGAACTCGTGATATGAACTGAAGTAATTTTGTCTACTAGAGACTCTGCATTACAAAATCATTATGATTAGCTTGCAGTTTTCTACATCATGGTACCACTTGTTAGTCTTTGCAAGCAAGTATACTTCATAAAAATAACACTCCCTCCATTCATTTTTAGTTTTCGTTTTAAGGTAATTTACATATACCAATGAAGCCAATAAGTGTTGTTACTTTTGATGATATTATTTTGTTTTTTCCTATAATACCCTTAACTATTTATTATCTTATTTTCCCTATATCTCCAATAAATTATTAAGGATATTATTGACTAAAAAATTATTGTTGCATTGAACTTTGAAAATGACAAACAAATAGAAACAATTTTTAGCTACTGAAGCGAGTAAAAAGGAACAGAATATACTCTTTTGTAAAGGCATCTAAAACATATCTGCAAGTGGATTTGATTGTGGTCAGCTTGTGTACTAAAAACTTAACAATTATTGTAGAAATGCACAGAAGGTTTGGTGAGAACTCTAAAGGATCTAGCAAACAGTTCTTATTCACCAGAGTATGATATTGCTGGCATTACAGACCCTTTTCTCCATATCAAATTGCTAAGACTGTTGCGGGAATTGGGCGAAGGTGATGCAGATGCTAGCGACTCTATGAACGACATACTTGCCCAGGTCAGTGCATATCATAAATTTTATTATCGTCAAGCATTGCGCACCCTTTTCTCTATATCAAATTGCTAAGACTGTTGTGTGCATTGCGCGAAGGTGATGCAAACTGCTAATACCTACTGATGTTTCTTAACATCTTCTACATTGATATGATGACATTTTGATATTGTCAAGCATCACTAATACGAAGATTGTATTGCATCCGAGTCTTTGCTCAAATGCCCAGCAACCAATTGGTGCCATCTATTTTTGTCTAGTTCAATACACAGTTGACCTGTGAAAACAGAGGAAGGGCTTGAACTTTCTTTTTTGGGGGTGGGGAATTGGTTAATCTTTGAACTTCAATAATTACACAACTTTAAGACATTTTTAATAGTTTATTTAGCACCCTTTGTTTTCATAGTTATACTTCTTTTGTTTATTTTTGTTCAATTATTTAAATGAAGTTGTCATTAGGGCTATTATGTTGTAATATGAGTGTTGAGGAATATAGAATGAATGGATCATGAAACATCTGATTTTTTTTTTTATTTTTTAATTTCATTTGGGTTTGCTATTTCTTTAGTCTTTCTCATATATCCTTTTTGGCTGCACTGTCATTAAATCAGTAAAGCATTTTTCCTTTTAAAGTTAATTTGTTTTTATAGGTTTATAGTCAAAGTATAAATGTTTTTTCATTAATAGAAGAAACAAAAAATTTGTAGTTATATTGAAGGAAATGATGCCTCTACCAGGAATTTATAGGAAAAAAGGGTTTTAATCAAATTTGTTATTTCTAATATTGTTTCTTATAGAAACATATGGATGCAAATATAGAAAACAAAATAACACAAATGCCAAACAAACCTTCTGTTTTCTTAAGAGTGAGAATGGGTAGTCTTGGAAATTCCGTCTTAATTGCGGTCTGCCCCTAGTCGCCTAAACTGTGACCTTTGGTTAGCCTTCATTGCAGCCTCCAACACCTTCATTGTGTTGGCTTTGAAGGGGTGGATTTAGTCCCACATCGGATAGATATCACTCTTGAGAAGAGTTTATAAAGAGGAGGCACTCCTCACCTTACAAGCCGGTTTTGTGGGGTTGTGTTAGGCCCAACCACCATTTCTAAGATGGTATCAGAGCCTATCCTAGACCTATCGTTGGGCTTCCCGCATCGTCCACGCTTCAAGCCCATTGGGCCGGGCTGAAGCGTGAGGGGGTGTGTTGGAAATTCCGCCTTAATTGCGGTCCTCCCCTAGTCGCCTAAATTGCGACCTTTGATTAGCCTTCATTGCAGCCTCCAACACCTTCATTGTGTTGGTTTTGAGGGGGTGGATTTAGTCCCACATCGGATAGATATCACTCTTGAGAAGAGTTTATAAAGAGGAGGCTCTCCTCACCTTACAAGCCGGTTTTGTAAGGATGAGTGTTAAGCCCCTAATTTCAACAGGTAGCTACCATTTATATTTAAGCATGTTACTGCGATAGTTTGTTTGCCTGTTTTTCTACTTTCTATGTATACTACACTGATAATTGAGGTTTGTATTAGACTAATCAATTATTTATGTCAGGGTGGGTTAGAAGGGGGAAGGAATATATGGCCTCCTGGAGAGTTAATGCTTGCCGAAATGTTTGGGCCTAGACTAATTAAATGCTTTAGTTATGCATCCATAATTTGGGCACCGTTAAACTCTTCAATATTTTCACGCACCAAACCACTTGATGAAATAATCAAATTAAGTTCATTAGTTGCTGCTGCATTTGTTTAGTTCTGTTTTTTCTTTATCAAATCTTTACAATGGTAAATGAGTTGACAATGATTATTTACTGTATTTTCTTTACTAAATTTATGGTTAAAATTTTCCAACTTACCTGTCTTTTAGGTGGCTACAAAGACCGAGTCAAACAAAGTTGCCGGGAATGCCATTTTGTATGAGTGTGTTCAAACAATAATGAGCATTGAAGATAACGGTGGATTACGTGTGCTTGCAATCAATATCCTTGGAAGATTTTTGTCAAATCGGGATAACAATACCAGGTGATTTTCAGGAAATAAAACATCTGGACTATTTTTTTTTTTGAAACAGCCAAAGAAACCGCTTAATATTAAAAAACACTATTCTGGAACAAGAAATGCACAAAATAGCTGTCAACGAAGATACATCAAAGTTCTAGAAAGGTACATCAACACAACCAAAAACTAGGAAAACAAGCCCTACCAAAGGGCAAAAAACAAAAACCTCTAAAGACCAAAATCAGATTACCCCAGACACTTCAGTGGATTAGTCCATCAAAGGTTAAAATTAGAATCAAAGCTCTTAGTCTTCACTTTAAGCCTTGAGGTTCTAGCTCAGTGATAAGAATTTGGCCTTGTAACCTCCAGGGATGGAGTACAAATCCCCTCAGGGACGGTTATATAGTGGCTATTAATGATGCTTTAATAATAATTTCCCCTCTCCCTAATTTTTATTAATAAAAAAAGTGACGTAGGTTCCTTCCTTCATTAGTTACTGAGATACTTTATAGAATCTATTAATGTCATTGAGAGTCCAGTAAGCAAGATTTATCAGCATTTTTTTCTTTTGAAAATTGCACATTTACTATGATTGAAAGCTTCCCAAGACAATCCATAGAAGACCGAACAGTTGATCATCTGATTGAGTGAATTGTTGCCTTACCAATTTTGCTTTTCATAGGTCATATATATTTTGAAAATAAAGGAATAAAAAAGAGGAAGAGTTGTTGGGAATTTAAAGATATGACCATGACTTATGCATGATTATGACAAATAGCAGGTCTGAAGGTTAATTAATTATCCAATACAGGCACGGAATTTGCTTGGCCCTCTACTCTGAAGTTTGAATTATCGTATAAATTTCTGTGAAAATCATGTTTGTCAGAAGCAAATTCACATTTAGCTTGTCTTGAGAAATATCTAACTTGTGCTTCTGGTTGCTTGCAAGCAGAGGTATATATAAGTTGTCTGATTGTGAAATAGGAAAACATTTGGGTGAAGGCAGGACTAAGGAATAAATTTTGTCTAAGTGCAGTTTTTAAAGGGTTATTTGTCGAAAAACATTTTATATTACTTAACAAACAGATAACACTTCTTAATGGAGATGCAGAAGCTACGTTTTTTTTTTGAAGAAGCTAAACTAGACCACCCAAATTTACACTAGGGAGAACCGAACCTGAGACCTTGTGGAGGAGCACACTCCAAGGTCCCAAGCCAACACCACCAGGCCAACCCAAGTGGGTTGATGTAGAAGCTACTTATACCCTTAACAACAGTTTTCTCTTTAACTTCAGTCACAAGGACTTCTAATTTTGGGCCCAAACCTATAAAATGAATCATTTGAAATCATTTTCTCCTTCTCTGGTCATCTATAAATATCGAATTAGTTTAATAATCATGAAGGCTTGTATTTCTACACTTTCTCTTCTGGGATATATGGCATGAATACCATTGATAATCATTCACAATAGCTTGACATATTGCAATATCTTTTACAATCAGTACTTTTTAAAACTAACAGACTAGTTCCTATCTCGTGTTCTCCACGACCTGTACTCAATCAGTCTTTTTTTGTTTTCTTTTTAAATTTTAATGTTTTTATTTGTGGTTTATGCACTTCATTATTCAAATGAAATTTTCCAATTTCTCCCTTCAGATATGTGGCACTGAACATGCTGATGAAAGCTGTGAGTGCTGACACTCAGGCAGTGCAGAGACATCGTGCAACGATTCTGGAATGTGTAAAGGTATTAATTCAGCATCCTTTCTTCTTTCATTATTTGATGATGAAGCTGAGTTTTCGTTTACACCTTGAGAAGATAGTGACTTGACTTCTTGTTTAGGATTCTGATGCTTCAATTCGGAAAAGAGCCCTTGAACTTATTTATGTTCTGGTGAATGAAACCAATGTGAAGCCCTTAACAAAAGAGCTAGTAGATTACCTTGAAGTCAGTGATCAAGATTTCAGGGAGGACCTTACTACCAAAATTTGCTCAATAGTTTCAAAGTGAGTCTAGGACGTTCTCAAAAACATTCCTTTTTCAGTGCACATAGGACATTTTTTATCATTCATATTCTTTTCATGTGTTTTGGTGGGGGGGAAACCACGCTAGAGTTGACTGTTTAATATTATAGTTAGAATGAAAATGTATTTTTTTTTTCTATATTAAAAGGTTTCTTGGGCCATTCATGACTTTTCGTTAATACAAGATGGATTGATTTGTTTAAAAATTTTCACTTTTGTTGATGATTAATTCTTAAAAGCTTTACGAATGATTTTTCATTTATTTTTGGGTTAACAATAGTAAACATCTTGTTTGTATTTGATCCCGTAATCTATGCATTCTGGATATTTCTGTGCTTTCTTCACCCTGTTTCTTTTCTCTGGTAAATAAAATAGAAGCGATTTGGTCCATTTCGCATGAGCATGTTCCTCTTTATCAGTTTAAACTAGAGAGGATATTTTATCAGTTGACCTGCCATATGTTTTGGTTAATTAGCATTCAATTATTTGCACTTCAGGTTTTCCCTTGAGAAGATCTGGTACATTGATCAGATGGTTAAGGTTCTGTCCAAGGTATGAATCTAAGAAACAAGCTTTTGTAGTGAACTAAAATCTCCAAGATGAAAAACCCGTTTGATGTTAGTTTATAGGTATTAGTCAGTGATGTATTTTCGTGTATGATAAGTAGTTAATTGTTTCTCATCTCTACAACCGGCATGCTACATCCCATTAAAATCGATTTCCATGACAGCTTATTACATTTTTCCGATTGCCCATGGATAACATTTTATTTCAATTCATGTTTTTATGTCTCTATCCCTATAATAAGTACCAAGCTGCATTGCAGCTTCTATATTGTGGTCACAAATCATCCCTGGATAAATTTAGTGTTGTATTGTATATTTGTATCACTAATTTGATGCTTGTAGTGTTCATATTTCCTTCTATTAATTTAGAAATTAAGTGCAAGTATTGATCTCTATGCTATGCTAGTAGGCCGGAAATTTCCTAAAAGATGAAGTATGGCATGCCTTAATTGTTGTCATAAGCAACGCTTCCAAGCTTCATGGATACACCGTTAGAGCATTATACAAGGCATTTCAGACGTCAACAGAACAGGTGCTTGTTAACAAAATATATTAATGCTGTTGATTTTCTTCTGCTGCCATTTATGCAATAACATTGATGAATATTTCCATCAGGAAACTTTTGTTCGTGTTGCAATGTGGTGCCTTGGAGAGTATGGCGACTTATTAATCAATAATGTTGAAATGCTTGACATAGAAGATCCAATAACAGTAAGTGAATGGATTATTGGCATTTTATCTGTGATGTTTCTAATGTTGCTCAGGTTCCATGAAAATGATAAAGTCACTTGATCTTAAGTAATAATTTAATAAGTTGATACTCATATTGGTACTGCTAGCTACACACAAAATATGCTCTAGCTGTTTTTTAAATAACAACAAAAGCCTTCTCTCTTGATGTGAGATCGGCTCAAGGATCAAACAATATTGCCGTACCTCAAGGCTCAAGTATACTTTGCAGAATTCTGGGCATGATGGCACACTAAAACTATAAAATTTAGATCCTGGCTTGCCGTACCTTTCTTTTAAATTCTCATTGCTTATTTCGATTTTGTAGGAGTAATGAGCCAATACCAAATTCCTTGTGTTTTAGAGATGTAGGTTATTAGGTCACTTAACAATGGTTGGACTGTTGAATATTTATATAGTAGCACGCCGGAAAATTTACCATCAATAATCTTGCATTATGTTTTTTGTTTTTCTTTACTTTGTCTTCTATAATTGTCTTTTTATTCTTCATCTATTTGATATGAGCAGGTCACCGAATCAGATGCTGTGGATGTTGTTGAGCATGCTTTAAAACGCCATGCATCAGATCTTACCACAAAAGAAATGGCTTTGGTTGCCTTATTGAAGCTCTCTTCGCGGTTCCCTTCTTGTACAGAGTATGATATGCTTTCAAATGTTTATGAATACCCATCTATACATTATACCTTAAAATGATTTTTTTTTCTTCATCTTTACTGCATTTGCTTTCTAGGAATGTAGTATTCAAGTATAAGCCCAGATGATCTGGCTTAAAATTGTTTGAAATATAACCTGATTGATCCCATGCATGTGTACTCATCTCTATAACAAATAATGTTTCTTTTTCATCCATGTTTTTCAGTCCTTTTATAAATCAAATACTTGTGTACATATAATAATCTCATACCCTCTTTTATTTGTTCATTTGACATGAAAATTTTAATCTCTTGTTTGTTCTACATGTATAGGAGAATCAGAGAAATAATAGTTCAGTACAAAGGGAACCTAGTGCTAGAATTGCAGCAAAGATCTATAGAGTTCAATTCCATTATTGCAAAGCATCAAAATATTAGGTGAGGCTAATCAAATTGCTTATGTAATATGTTGAGAACTTGAATTTCTACCGCCATCTTTTAAGAGGGATCCCATAACCAGAAATTTATCATCGATGTGCAGTTCTACACTTGTAGAAAGGATGCCAGTTTTGGATGAGGAGACTTTCAATGCTAGGAGGGCTGGGTCTTTGCCAGATACAGCTTCAACTCCAACAGGACCTTCAGTTAGTCTTCCAAATGGAGTTATCAAATCTGTGGCTCCTCTTCTAGATTTGCTTGATCTAAGTGCAGATGATACTACTCAAGCGCCGAGCTCTTCTGGTGGTGATTTTCTTCAAGATCTTCTTGGTGTTGATCAGTCAGTTGTGTCACCACAGTCTGGTTAGTGTTTGCGCTTTATCATATAATAATGTATGTATAAGTAAATATCTTTTATCTAAGAATTTCCATTGTTGTTTATTTCACAAATAAGTAAGTAGCTCTATTTATATTTTGAACCACTTGATCAATGGTTAAATCAATATAGAATCGACAGTTTTTTTCCGAGGAGGTAAAAAGATAATTTATGGAGGAGCAGAAGAATACAAAGAAAAAGGACAAAACATCCTCCAAAGAAATTACAAAATATAACATCTAGAACCTGAATGGTTGAATCTTGTAACAGGGCATGCCAATCTCTTTGCATGTCTATTAAGGAATCGTCTCTATAGAGACCGTAGGCAGAACACCATAGAGAAGGAAAATTTGGAGAAACACTATGTATCCCAAATGATATCCAAAACTGAAGAAGTTCCCTTGAAAATTCTGGCATTCCTTCCAGGGATTCCAGCCAAAAGAATTAAAGAACATCAAGGACAAAGTACTGCCACTTCTTTACAAAAATCAAAAGGAACTAATGGTTGTAGATTTGGTAAATTTTAAAATGCAATTGCTGTTATTAATGCTTCTAGAAGATATAGGGTTTCTTCTGTCGGTTTTAGATATATTTCAATGAAATTTACTGTGTTTTGTGGGTTTGGTTACATTGAGATTATAAGTAATTTACGAAGTGCAACTTGAAGAGCACAATCGTTCTATCTTCAATAAAGGAAAATTAAGAGACAGAAACATAAAGACACATGCATCCTTTTGTTTTTCTGAAGGCGGAAGTTTATTGACGAAGATACATTCAATCATAGTTATGGTGAACAGTGCAGTCTAACATTATTATAATGTATGATATTAGGTGCTACTCATACTTCAAAAAACGGCACAGATGTTCTTTTGGATCTTTTGTCGATTGGATCGCCTTCTGCACCTATTGAATCACCTCCTGCACAAAGCAACTCATCTATAATTAATATGTTATCCCCCAGTACAAGTAAAAGGGAACCGATTTCATCATTGGATGATCTCTCATCAGTTTCACTTTCTTCACGAGCATCTTCAACTGCTGGAGCTGCTTCTATGACAGATTTATTGGATGTTTTTGCCTCTGGCCCATCAGCAAGTGGTAAGCTTTGTCTAGCAAATGCAAAATAACATTGATTAATATTAAGTCTAATTACTAATTACCCATTTTCCTTTTGTCTTGAATAGAAAACAATGGACTGGTTAATTCGTCTATAACTGCATTTGAGAGCAGCTCCTTGAGGTTGACATTCAATCTCTCAAAACAGCCAGGAAGCCCACAAACAACCAATATCCAAGCTACCTTTATGAATTTGTCCTCTAATGCATATACAGATTTTGTTTTCCAGGCAGCAGTTCCAAAGGTATGCCCGTCTATGTGCTGTTTTGCTTTCTACATGTACTGTCAAGATAATCATAGGAGAATTTAACATATAATTCTGATCTACTGCTTTCAATTGTATCATGATATTTATCATCTTAAGTTCCATGATTTCCAATTGCTATTGAAAATATCTTCCCATGCCTTTACTTGATATGTAATTGTATAAACTTCACAATACAAACCAGTAAACCACAATATGTAATTGTTACTTCTCTAAAAGCAAAGCAATACAAGTGTCTGCACCTGTCACTAACTGAATCATTTCCTTTGTATTAGTGTATTTACTTCTTGACATTTGGGTGCTACATATGTACATTTTGAAATTCTTGGGCAGTTTTACTTGTTATATTCTTCATATTCCTCATGTATGTTGGTATTTCAATTTTCAGTTTCTTCAGTTGCTCTTGGATCCAGCTAGCGGCAATACTCTCCCTGCTAATGGAAAGGGCTCAATCACACAAAATTTAAGAGTTACTAACAGCCAACATGGAAAGGTAAATTTTCCTTGTTGTTTACAAAGTATTTGTGCTCTATCATGCAGGGATGGATCTAGAAACTTTTATCAAAGGTGGCGAGAATTTAACACTATCTTTTTTTTTTTTTTGTGTGTGTGTGATACCATAAACTTGTGTTAAACTAATTTATGCACATATTACATAAGCATAAATACTTATTTACAAAAAAAGTTTTAAATAAATCTCAACACATTTATTAATAATTAAGTTGCCTTATTTTTATTAGCTCAAAACAAAACTTTCTTTTGAAAGAGGCAAAATGCAAAACAATTTTTCTTAATGCATAACAATTGTTTTTACAAGTTCACCGAAAAAAGCAATTGTCTTTACTAAGTGAAAACTACTGGCATTCTGAAAATATGTATTATACGGTGGCGTTGGATTAGTTTGGAAATGTCTAGAATGACATGAAACTACAACCATTTTGAATTGAGGTGCATCCAAAACTGAAAAGTGCTTGGCATTCAATGATTGGCAAAAAGAGAATTAGTTTATTTAATTTAAAGGGTTTTTCTATCATGTGCAAATTTGCACATGTTAAGAAATTTAAAGGAGTAACTTTGACTTGGAACTTGTGCATTTTATATTAAATGTGTAGCTTTTTAATAAATAATTGTTGTTTTCAATAAAAAATTACTACTTTTAAATTACTACTAGTACTAATTAGAAGTGGTACAAGCAGCCTAGGAGGCAGAGTTATCTACTATGCAATACCCCCACATACAATGTTTCACCGACAACCATCTCTCTCTTAGGAGGCGAATATGCAAACCCAAGTATACATATATAAGAATTTTATGGAACTTGAGGGTGCAACAGCTCCTAATTTGATGATATACCTAGTTCCGTCCCTGCTTATGATTTTGTGTTCAAGTGCTTCTTAAAGCAGACTTGTCAGGCTGACGGTAAGCATCTATTCTTTTACAGAAATCTCTTGTCATGCGTATAAGGATAACATACAAGATAAATGGAAAGGATACACTGGAAGAAGGACAAATCACTAATTTTCCTCGTGATTTATGAAGCAAAATTGTCAATGGCAGTGGTCATTCATTTGATGGACAGCGCCCCATATTTTTTACACATTTCATACTAGTTATGTTTGTGTTTCATTCTTTCAAACGAGGGGCCAGTATGGTTCAAGCAACTGGAACCTCTCTTCGGATCAAAGTTGAGGTCTATTTGGTGGCTTCATATTTTATTCTTCGATGTTTCTCTTTCTTCCTTACACATTTTATGTATAATAGTACAAAATATTCCTGTATGAAAATGTCGGAAATCAAATTTTGCCTTTCGAGGCACCGAGTATAGTGTCATGTTGAGAATTTTTTAGGTGCTTGCTTTTTTTTCAATAGGTTTTTTTTTCTTTTTTTTTTTTCAATAGGTAGTTCCCAGTTTGGCTGTTTCAGGTCATTTGTGTCGAAAGCAGTTTGATGTCTCATACGAAACTTTAGAGTTTAACATCTGTTATGTAATATTTTATTTTGTGCAACATTTTCCCCTCGAGATTTAATCCAAAAATTATATCAGGTATTTCTTATTTGATTTTTTCTCTCTTATCCTTTCTTGCCCGATTTCTTGCTGTTGTTAATTGAAAGTAAAGATTTCCCATTACGAAGTCTATGATTTATCTTCTGTTGAAAATCACGGGATGAGACGGCCAAAAATCATACACATCCGAAAGATGAGAGCATATGAATACTCTTGAGAATTAATTAAAAATTTGATTGAAAAAGATGATGAGATGAGTACATTTTAGTCCTATTTATAGGGCTCAATTGACCAACCAATCGTGTAACCAACTTCTAACTTTTCTAACTAATTGTGTAACTAACTAATAAATAATCCTAATTAACCAACTAATCCTAAATCCTAACATCTTCGAAACACATGATTGGTGTGGTGACATTTTTTATTCTGTAAACTCTAATGCCACAATAACGTTGATTTAATATTTTGCTATACATTTTGCATATTAGGTGAATTATAAACCTAGGGTCTGATAAGTAGTCTCACATATTCTACTTTTATGCCACGACGACTTTGATAGCATCAAATCCAATGAGATTAACTTGGTGGAAACAGGCTAGTTACGTAAGTGAAGAGAATGTGTATGTAGATAGTTCTTCTTAGGGAAAGGTTTGTGATGGTAAACTCTTAGCGAACAGATTCTACAAATTCATTAAGGATAAATTGGGATGGATTAATGTAGGCCTTTAATTCTTCTAGGGGTTTAAGGCAAGGTGATCCAATATCTTCTTACCTTTTTTTTGCTTTGTTTGGGGGGACTTGACCATAGGATTAAGGATGTCATACCTTATATATGTGCTTCGTTGATGATTTGATCCTTGTAGTTGAAGCTTCGTCCACTCAGGTCGATTGTATTAGAGATATTCTCTAAGAATTTGGTGAGGTTAAGAGTTAATCTGCAGAACTCTGTTTTTTTTTTTCTCCAAGAATATTCCAGATCATCAGGATCTTTCTCAGAGCCAGTTCCTTGGAATCAAAATCTTATTCTACTTACTCATAAATGTAGAAAGGTTGGTCGAAGGTATGACCACTGATAATCTTTGTTCACGATGCAATACTTGCCCAAATCTATTATGCACTTATTGAAAGATTGCGAGGACATAGAATTTCAGTCTAACCTTAATGATCCTAAGGTTTGTAGCAATTTTTAGTATTGGTATGGATGCTTGGATGGATTGGAACCTTATCGCTAAGTTAGATTTCTTATCTTAAATTCTGATTTGAAGATTGTGTGTAATAGTGCTACTTTTCATCTCCTAAACTTATTGACATTATTGTCACATTGCCATTAAAATGGACTGTATCTATCTGTTTAGTGAATTCGTTTTGAGATTGATTATTAAAGAAAACAAATTTTATAAAATAAAAAGAATTACCATAGGAAGCCAAAGAACCAAAAAAAATCATACAATTGAATTCAAAATATTCATATAAATTGAATCAAGTTTAAAGAATCAAAGTTTATTATTCATTGTTACAAATGCTTTTACATAAAAAGACATCCATTTAACATGTATTGTAATTCTATTCTTGCAAACATTGCAAGCATAAAGTATTGAACACTCATTCATCAAAGATGATACCTAAACATGAACGCACAAGCAAAGCAAATATGCAACTAAACATTATTTGCAATAAGGAAAACATTATGGTTTAACTCTCGATTGCATCTTATTTCTTGAATAACGCTTCCGAGAACGTAGTATCAGTACAAAAAATTCATGAAGCTAAAACCCAAACCGTTAATTTATAGAATTATGAGAGGAGGGCCCAGTGGCATCGAGAAGGTTGTTATCGATTGATTTGAGTGGTGGGTTGTATTAATTGTCTTTAATGTTTCAAAAGTGGTTTTGACTTCAAAAATCTGTTATTATTTTCAAAAGATAGATGTGTTTTTGGAGCGGTAGTTTAACATTTATTTAAATGTTACGCGCACTTAATTACTGACGTAGATAACTATTAAAAATCAACGGCAATACACGTCGATTCGTGTGATAGTCAACGAGTAATTCACAATTATTGATATACAAAATTAGGACAATAGAGATATTGATTGTTAAGTTGAATGGATCGATGTTTTTGATAAGCATACTAGGCCGATGATAAGAGAAGCTGTTTTTTTTTTTTTTAACATTAAATTTTTTTATATTATAGTTTTGATTACTATTTTAGTCCCTTAATTATGTTATATGTGTGATATTCATAAAAGTCTATATAACTCAAAAGTAATAAAAGAAAAGATCACTTAGAATATAACATGTAATTTATTAAATAAGCTATTAATATTTGCCTAAAATATAAAAATAAATAAATCATTGCTATCTAAGTTGAAAAATTATCAATAAAATTAGTGTTTGTGTGATATGCATAATATTTATTGAAAATCCATATCACTTTTTTTTGAAGGATTTATTGAAAATCCATATAACTAAGAAGTAATAAAAAATAAAAAAACATTGCTCATATTATAATTCATAATTATTTGGTGGTGATATAACTCGTGATTTATTATTAATATCTACCTTTTATTTTTGAAGAAAATAAATAAATGTTAGCTATCTAAGTTGAAAAATTAGTGTGTTTAGAATGAAAATAATGAACACATATAGGCAAACACAATTATTTTCTTATAAATATATAAAATTGGTTAAAATAACTAATTTAATCAAATAATTATCTAAAATTTTCTGTATCAATATATTATTTAAAAAATGAATAAATTATCTAATAAATTTAACAAAAGCTATGATAAATTAAATATAGTTTAAAATGAAATTTAATGAAGAAGAAAACTGAGAAACAAATAAATAGTTTCCTTTTCAAAGAAAGAAACAAATAAATAGGTAGAATTGAGGACAAAATTCATGTGAATTTTCTTATGTGTTTTTTATATGGTTATTCGATAAAATACACTTTCTGTGGCTATAACAAACTTTAAAAAAAATTGCCAAAAAAAAACTTTGAAAAAATCATGAGTAGTTTACTCCTTCCGTCCCAAAATAAATGAGTTTTTTTCGTTTATTTCACACATATTAAGAAAAATGTATAAGTGAAAGAGAGAGAAAAATTTGTTTTGAGTGCCATTGTAAAATATTGGTGCATTCACCATTATCATAAATGCAAAGTAGGATATACAAATTGAATTAAGAGTGATGAAATTAGTATTTTTTTTTTGCTAAGCAGGGAGAAAGACAGACATCAGGAGGCCACACCGACATCCCAACTAGGTTGGCACCCCGGGAAGCCTCCGTCCTATGCCCGCCAAACTCTAAAATTTTATTAAAAAAAGGGAAAAAATATATACAAGGAGG
>Ga0315914_1005743_pt1 | contig 17914 bp, 12 predicted proteins | sample MpolenodulesMG_FD_203920 | JGI IMG/M metagenome (GOLD analysis project Ga0315914, IMG submission 203920) | Medicago polymorpha root nodule microbial communities from Los Angeles, California, United States - elongated nodules | ecosystem: Host-associated > Plants > Roots > Nodule | place: USA...
TGTTTGAATACCTCAAAACCCACAAGGGTAGATGTAGCTACATATGTCTATGATAGCTTTGCAAAGGATGAAGAAAAGATGAAGATTCAATGCCTAGATCCATGATGTTTCAATAAATCTTGGGTTGAATCTACTCATAACTACCTTGCTTTGTGTTTCTCTCTCAAGAAAAGCCCTAGTCTCTCTCTAAAAACCAGAAAAATATCAAAACAATATAATTATCTGTTGAAAAGAGAAGAGAAAGCTATTTATATGGATCAAATCTGTGCTCGTTCGCTTAAGCGACCATCTGTTCGCTTAAGCGAACATCGCTCAAGCGAACATCTAGAAAATCTTCCACTGGCCAATTAGAAGCTGCCACGTGGGACCTTATCCTCTGAAGTTGATGAACTTCGCTCAAGTGTACCATAAGCGTGCTTGTGAGCGAACTTTCCTTTGCTCTCGACATTGTGTACGCTTAAGCGACCAATGGTTCGCTTAAGCGAACAACTGATTTCCCATGAGCGTCCTGAAAGCGTCCTTGAAAGTGAACTGGTTGGTTGCTCACTGGTACTTGTTCGCTTAAACGAACAGGAGGTCGCTTAAGCGAACATACCTTGGTTCAGGAGCTTCTTTCTTGGTCCTTGTTTGTCATTTCCTGCATAAATTGGGTAGAATCAGGCATGTAAAGCATAAATGGTATAAATACACTCAAATTGTAGCTTTTCCTTACATAACTTGCATAACAAGTCACTAAAATGCCTAGATTAACACATAAAATATGTTACTTTTAAGCACTTATCAAGGGCTTTCTATAATCGCATTAAAACCATCCCTATTTTGTTATGTTCTATCCTGAGCAAAATTTCCATTAATTTCAGCTTGAATAACATGTATTGTATACTTACTGCTATTATCAGCAATCACATGATTGTCTTAATCTTAGCCTTAACATCAACAATAGTCATATGGTCTTTATTGATTCTCTTACAATAATCAATATTATGACCAAGAATTTTGCTGTGATTACAAAATTCAACAAAAAAAAAGAGCAAAGCCTTTTTCTTTCAAATAAAATTTTGTCTATGATACTTTCTTTAAGGTCCGTATCAACCAAAACTCTACCAAAATGGCCAAAAGGCCTATCAAACTTAGATTTGTTGAATGTGTCATCCACACAAAAAGGAGTGCCAATCATGCTAGCTATTGCATATAAGATTTTAGGTCTCCAATATTCATGTGAAAGGTCATAATTTCAAACTAAAACCTGAGATGTTGATTGTTGTTGCGCCTGAGGGTTAAAGTAACAACTCCAGGCAAAAAGCTTCAAGTAACCAAGACTTAAATTCCAAGAGGCAATTACTCTGACACTTTTTACATCGTCAAGGGATGAAAATGAGAAATCATAGAAGTTTTTATCAAGGGAAGTGATTCCCCACTTTCTTAGTGATTTCCAAAAGGTCGATAGTTTGGTGCACAAAAATCCACTCTTAACAGAGTAGCACCCTTAGGCCAAATTATTCTACTGTGCAAGTTGCGTTTGCACGTTTCTACTCCAGCAAGATACTCATCTTCTGGTATTGTGATAGCAATTCTATGACCTTTAACACAACGTTGAGGTAGCTGACTCAACGGTATGTCACAAACGTTGTTGAGAGCTTAATCAAAAGTCTTATGTTGTGCGAGTGGATTCAAAATGTCTCGGATGATTGATTGAGATGATTTTGTTGAGGGATTTGTTGGAAGAGTTTTCTACAAGGGAAGAAATTTCTCAAAGGGGGGAACTTTATCTACCTCCATATTTAAAAAAAAACACACATCTCTACCATAATACTTCAACTTATTTTGCTGGAAGTGTATTTCCAAACGACACAATTTTGTTTTTCAAAATTTGTGCATCAAATGTCATCTTCGGGTTAATAAAAGAACATGTCGATTCTTTATGGCTAACAAAACCCTTTTTTTGTTAGGGTCAAATAATTGGCCATTTAATTGTGATGGTTTCTTTCTAGACCCTCTGTATTCTCAACACATACAAAATACATCATCAAAAGATATCTTTCGATGGGCAAAAAGAGTAGAAAGATGCATAGAAAAAATATCTTCTAATAAATCGGGAGAGCTTCACACCAACAGAGACCTAAAGAGCAATTATCTTTAGGTCTAAGTTTGTTTAATTGCACAAGTGACGAGCCTTTATTAGGATCTCATGTACTACATAGATCAATAATACAACTAGAGCCCATACCCAGATTGTCGTAACGTTTCTTTTAGGTTCATTAGATTTTTTTTATGGTCATTCAATAGGTACCTCAAAATTGCTCTCTTTACTTAAAAAGAAAGTCGGTCGAGTGTTACAACCCGATTAAGAGCGAAATTGAGATTCTATTGAGCAAATTTCATATTCTTTTAGAATACAGATTCACTAGATATAGGTCCATATAGGTTTTTTATTATCTAAGTCAAATGAGTTACGATCACAATAAAAAGGCTAAATAAAAAAGACCATAGCACCCAAAAAACAAGGAACAGTGTCGCTTCCCAAACCAAAAGTAGAGAATTATGTTATGAAATAAGCTATTAGTACTAACGGATTGACGGACATTAACGTGTTTGTCTATCGGTTTTTTAGTGTGTTTAGTTCTATATAATGACTCAATTTTAGGGTTGTTTTAAACATTTTAGGACTCTTGTGTTGTAGTGCAGCTTGCTTTGTAATTGAAAAGAGTAAAAAAAATGAAAAAGAAAAATGAGTATAATATATTTATGCCAGGCGGAACCCACTTAAATACCAAATTTAGCTAATGGATCAAAATGAAAAATAGCCACCATGCCTCTTAGAAAGGAGGAAACAATGATGGATGGGAACAAACGATATTAAACATGGAAAAAAGAGGCGATGGGTTTAGCTCCACTTTCCATGTGCTAGATTCTATTGTCTAATTGTCTAACTAAATACATTTGGCATCCAAACATGGAAAATAAAGATAGCTCGATTAAGGGTAGAAGGAATCAATGCTTCTATGTCTTTGGTTCTCTCTCTCTCAAATGTACAAGAAGACAAATTATTAGTGGTAAGAAGAGATGATGACTCGTATTTTATGGACAAACTAATTTCCAAACAAAAATTCTCTTAGGCAAACAAGATAAGGCCATTCAAACAGAGAAGATTTGTTTGTGCTCAATATCATCACAAATAAAGAAGTTGGCAACACATGTCATGTTTTCAAATGTCAAGCTATGTGTATATTACATTGAAGTTGTTGCAGCATGCAATGCATTGCTTAAGTTTCCAAACGGTTGCGTGCGTGTGTCGGGATGTGCCTTCTTTCTATGAGATAGTTTTTGAGAATGAGATTCAAGTACATTTAATTTAACATTAAAGTCAAGTTAAATATTAAAATGTCGTTCAAAGAAAAAAGTTAAAGATTACAATACAATGATTGGACTCAAAATCTATGTTAGACGTGATAGTCACTATTAAAGTTGTTGGAGCGACAGTTCCTAAAACGTTGGATGTATACATGTGGTTAGACACCCTCAACATTTGAACTAATCTTTGAAAGCGATGTCCAAACTTATATAACATTTTAGATCATTGATATTTGTATAATTAATTTGGACAACTTTTATAATAACTATTTCTTATACTTTCATTGTATTCTTACTATATCTCTTTATCTTTATCTCTCAATTGTTTTTAACCAATAGATAGATAGATAGAAGATTGTCCTAAAAATTATCATAAAATGGATATACAAATATCATTACTCCGCATTTTTACATCCCTAAGTTTTTAGGATCTTGTTCCTCCATCATTTTATGACATAAATACATGATTGAAAAATAGTGGATTTAGCAAGGATTCATCATTGAAAAAGAGCTTATTATGAATTAGAAAATATGAGACAAAGGAGAAGACAACACAAGCAATTATCTTGATTCACCCCCACAACTTGATATTAATCTATTCTCATTGCACTTTCTAAGAATTTTCCACTATAATCACACAAGATTACAAATACTTAGATAGATTACAAATACTTAGATCCACAAGTATTTCCTTTCCTCACAATCAAAGTTTCTTAAATCCTTATTTCACTCTAATATCTAGTTTCTAAATGATGAAGCAATTATCTAGTTTCATATCCTTCATTAAACAATTCGTAGAAAGACTTATTCCATTTATCTTTTATATCTTTTTCCTTAACCAAAACTTTGCCTTCTTCCAATTATCTTGTTCTCTCTCCTATTTTCTGATAAAGAAATGTTAACGAGTACCTCCGGAGCACTATTTAAGCACTTTAAATGGTAAGTCTTTTTTATGAAAAGTTGTGTATTCAATGCATTGAAAATTGTAATAGTTGACTTTTTAAAAGGATAATTGCTAAATTTGGGATCCTTAAAGAGTGCATAGGAGACACTCGTTAACAAGACCATTTCTGATAATATGTGTGAGAGAGAAAGAGAGAGTTTGAGTAGCACCTATAATAGAAAACATGATAGAAACTAGACCTACGTGAGTTTGGGTATGTAAAGAAAAGACATATAAATTTTGTAGTAAGAAGAGTAATTCAGATAGAAAGGAGTCTATAGTAAGAAGAGTAATTCAGATAGAAAGAAGTCATATCACTAGAGATAAAGATAGATCTAAAATACTATAAAGAAGGATCTTAAGATTATGAGTTAAAAAAAGAAAGATTTTTGATAGATCACTATAACGTCGTTTGACTCAGCAGTCGATCCTACTTATCAGAAGAAAACAAAAAAGACTTAATGGTTGCTTTTATTTTAAGTAAAAAAATGTTTTCTGTAAGAAAAATATATGACGGTAAATCGCCCTCTTTAAGTAAGACTCCCATGTTCATCAAACGAAAGTGAGACATTGAAGTGTATAAAAAAATCAAATATTGGATGGAAGGTCACATTTTGAGGATTGGGTTTCCAAGAGAGAATTTTGAGATTGGAAAAATAAAATCCTTTATTAAAAGAATAAAAACAAATACCACCTCCCCTAATTACTCTCTACCAATCTATGTACCCAAAAAAAAAAACATATATGTACTCTCTACTAATTTTAATAAAAAAAAAAGTTTATTCAAATGAAAGTTCACAACTCGTATGCATAAAAAATTACTACCATTAAATTAAAAAAGCATAAAATAAAATATATTCCTCTTGTCCAAACTAATATTTGAAATTTAATAGTAATACACCAAGTTGCAAGAAATAGACCAATAAGAGACCAAGAGTACCCACTGCCCTATCACTTCAAGGTCACACTCCCCCAGACAAATAGAAACAAGAATCCCCCAACAGCCATACAAAATAGAATAGAATATGCCAACCCATTTTATCTTTCTCAATTTAATAATCCATCCAAACATGTACACCAAAAACCACCAATTAATTTGGCTAATCACCTACATAACCTAACATTATCTTCTTTTTTCCAAATTCTTAATCATATTAACCTTAATCATTCTCATGATTCATGTATCATATTATCCTCTCTAGTCCCTCCCTAGTCCCTCCTACTTATATTATATTATCCTCCCTAAATTAATTTATTGATTTTCTATTTTTTTTCTTGGGTATATTTCCAACTTTGCCCTCAATTTACAAACCAAGTCAACCAAGAAAAAACTTGACCAAACTAAATTTTCAAGCAACACTGATAATGCTATCCCCACCCCCACCATTATACTTCCCTGCTGCCATGGTTTTAAAAGTCGATGATGAAGCCGATGATGACGAATGGCTGCTACTTTCCGGTGAATGATCTTCCGATGGAGTCGAAGGTTGCAGCTTCAATGACAATGGAAAAGGCTCAATGGAAGAAGAAGAAGAAGCTTTGTCTTTCAAGTTCAGATTAGCCATCTTAGAAGAAGGAGGCAGCATTGGTGTTGGCCTAATTGGCTTGGCCACTCTTTCAGCACTCATCACCGGCAATGCTACCGGACCAAGACCCATCGGAAAAGGTGTCCCGGGGATGCCACCATAATGCGAGGATGGATATGTGGCAGGGGTTGGTGGCGGTAGTGGCACCACTGTTTCCTGCTGAAATTGATCATCTTCCATTATAGTTGAAGGTTCCATCACCTAAAATAAATAATCAAAATTACATAAATGATCATTTTAAATACAACAGTACTATCTCTTTATCATAATAATGCCATGTTTGTAAAAATATTTTCTGAAAATAATATATTTGGGACGGAGGAGTAAAATACTACAACACAATAGTAAAAAAAACATGTGCAATTGTTTTTTTTTTTTACTCATATCAAATCAAATCACATTAATATTTGTGTTAAAAATATGTTAGAAATATTTATGAATTTAATTCATACATTGTCAATAGATTTAAAATCACAGTCAAACATATATGTAATTCATAATTTAATTATAACTAAAAGAAAAAGTAAAAAATTAATATATGATGATTACAATTAGCTCATAATGTAAAAATATTTTAAACTAATAATAATTAATTAAATCTAATATTTATATAATAAAATAAAATATGAATACATATTTGTATAAAAATTACATTATTATTAATTATTTATCATCATCATTATTACTTTGAAAAATAAAATAATACGAAATATATTTAAGGAAATTTGGTTTTTGACTAGACTAATAAAATCAAATTAATAGAAAAGGAAATTGTTAAAAATATAAAAGGAAATTATTAAAAAAACATTAAAACAAAGAATAAAAATTACCGTATCGGTGGTAATATCAAAGAGACTGGATCTCCGGCGGCGGCGATTCTGGTTATGACGGCGGAGGAAATACTTCTGAGCATGACTTGCAACCTGAGTTGGTGTCCTAGTTTTCACAAAGTTTCTAGAAATTCCTCTCCAATCACCTTTACCAACCTGTTGCAATCCCAACAAGAACAACTTGTGTTCTTCCTCTGTCCAAGGAACACCTTCATCAACCAAAACAAAAAACATTAATATATGTATATATATATATATAAGCAAAAGTAGATCAAACAAAAGTTGATGTATCTGGTTTAAACACTGACCTCGTTTGCGTTCTCTGGATCGACCAGAGGCGTGAACGATGTCATCAGATACATAACCGGCATCGGCGGGGTTGGAATCTTGTGGAGGTGGTTGTTCATATTGAGAGAGGTTGGTCATGCTAGCACTTTTCCTGAAAGGGTTGTTGATGGTGGTGTTGGTGGTGGTGGTGGTGGTGTTAGGGTGGTTGTTTCCACCGGTGAGACGAACACCAAATATCATGATGCTTTTTTCTTCTCCACCGTCGTTGCATGTTCTCGAGTTGTGGCCGTTGTTGCCGCACTGTGAGCACGTGCGAGACAAAGACATCTTTCTTCGCTTTCTTACTCACTCAACAAAAAACTAATAATGCTCAAATCAATCCATGTAAGGAACATAATCTAGAGAGAGACTATATATTTATATATGATGTGAAAAAAGGAGAGAAGGGTGGACGTGTGTTTCTCTCTCTAGTTTTTCATCTTAGAGAGATATGATTTGCGAGATTTGGGTGATAGGCAGATTTTATTTTATTTTTGGCAAAAATAAGACACGGTTTTGTTATGTTTTGATAGGCTTTTTAAATTGTGATTTGGATTTGACCAAAAAAAAACTAAAAACGGCTGGAATTTGGTACTGGTTTAGTAAAGCAGTTACTTACCTCTTAAGCGTCTAGTTTTAATCAACGGTTAAAATCGTATAACTGCGTTAAAACTTATGAATAATTGGGACCGTCTGATCTCTATTTAGTCGATATCTAATGAATCTATTTTTCTTTTGATTTTGACCCTTGTGGCACAAGATAAAAATTTAAAGATAGAATTATTATTATTTTAAATTGTGTATTCAATATTGAAAAAATAAATTTGAAGAAAATATTTTAAAAGTTCGAATTTATCCTTTAATACAAAATTTATTTCTTAATTTTATTTTTGATTTCTTAATTCGTGTCCTTAGAAAATAAGTTAGTATGACCCTAATAAAAATTTCATTTCGACCCTCGATATTGACCACGCCTGCTTGCGAGCCAATTAGCCTAACAATCGAAGTCTTCACTTTCTAAAGATTTTAAAAACAAAAATTACTTATGATATTAGGTAAATATTTCAAGGGTTTTACTAGAAGACACGTTTTAAGAAGGTGTTTTTTAGCAAGTTATTCTATGAGTATTTGTTAAAAGACACCAACTAATTTTTATGAAAGTGTCTTTTAACAAAATTATAACTAAAAAGTGAAAATCACCCCCTGAAGTGTGAGTTGTTAAAAGATACATTCACAGATGGTTTCTAGCAAAACTCATATTTCAATGCAATAATGTGCAAAAGAAAAAATTAGAAGGGTTCTCACTCAAAACTTACTCTAATGATCAATCATAAAAGAAAACGAACTCTAATGACATCCACTAAATGTTTGTTTTGGGCCCAAAAAAGTGTTGGACCCACTCTATTTTTAAAATAAAAATAAAAATTTATTATTTCTGTTGGTGAGGATAATTTTTGGTAGAGAATTAATGTGACCAACGTGAATGACAGAAGCTATATGTATTTTGTAGGTTAACTTGGGTGTTGTCGTGGTATAGATGATAGTGATATGGCATAAGATGAGACTCATATATGCCGTGGGGAAGGAAAGATAGTGTGTATAGGCACTTGAAATCATATATAGAGACAAAAACAGATAAATTATTGTCTTGATAGTGTTGTGTTTGATGGTATTGGTAATGTTTGGTTGGAGGATAATGTCCATAAATTAGGACCGTCCTCTTTTGTGCCATATATGTTGCTTCAGTTAACACGAGACTAAAATGTGTGTCCAAATTTTGTTTAGCAATTATTGTCCAATAATATTTGTGGAATGAAATTCAAAATTGGAAAATGTAATATCCCTTCATTGGAAACGCGTGGTATCAATCTAATCTCTTAATTGACTTTCCTTCTAGGTAGAGCAACGGTCGGGTTCGGGCCCGAACTCGGCAAGATGTATGAAACCGATCATCCAATTTAAAGACTCAATTCCGCCCACAAATTAATACGGTTTGTGCGGGTTTCGGTTTGAACGGGTCTCGGTTTGATCAGGTGGGTTGATTCGGTTATTTCTCCAATATTTTTCTATTCATCTCAAATTTATTTGGCTATATTTTTAATAAGACTTTCATCAATAAATTAAAAAAGAAAAAGGTCATAGATCAACATATCATAGCAATCATTAAAATATCACGTTATAAAAAAGTTAACAAGAAGAGATGAGGAATTATATATATTTGAGGGTGATATGTATAATGGATTGGGTTTTATGGAGTAAATTTTCTTATAGGACGGTCGGGTTCAGTTTACACGGTTTTGGATTTGTAAAAACCGGGCCCGACCGTCAAAACCCACACATACCCTATTTTTTAGCATTTCTTCACCTCGAGACCCGTTTTAACCCGCCCGATGGACCCGTGGGTGACTCGGATATATTGGTTGGTGGGCGGGTTCGGATTTTGTGTTCATCCCTATTTCCTTCTAAAAAAAAAAAGGGTTAATTAAGTTTGTAGTCCCTATAAATATTCACAGTTTTGTTTTTAGTCGCTAAAAAATAAGATCACACTTTTTAGTCCCTATCAAATTTTCCATCAGCATTTTTAGTCCTTATAAATTTTTCTATCAACACTTTTAGTCTCTGTAAAAAATTTCCGCCAACAGTTTTAGTCCCTAAAATGCTTAAGGAAAATGTTACAAGGACTAAAAAGTGTAATTTTATTTTGTAGGGACTAAAAACAAAACTGTGAATATTTATAGGGACTAAAAACTTAATTAACCCAAAAATAAAAGAGTCTCTTAAGTGACTCAAGCAATTTTTTTTTATTAATGTCATATAAATATATTTGTGCTCCATCTCAAAATATCTCTCGCATTTGACTACCTTCGTGATTTTAACTCAATGGATAAAGATATTGCGTTATACACGCAGAGTCAAAGTTTGACAAAAAATTTAAAAACAAGTAATAAAATTGCATTCAATACAATTTTAGACAGAGAAATCAATTCTTAAGATATAGAGAATAAAGGTGACAACATTTTCTAGACAATTTTTATTTAAAAATTTAATAATTATTATGAGACAGATGGCGTATTGTATTAAAAAATACACTATTTCCGATATTGATTATAAGAAGAAAGAAGTATTTATTAAAAACAAATGTTAAATTTAAATAATTATTTTGATATCATAAAAAATAAAAAATAAGTAGATTTTCAAAAGCACTCTATAGAAATTTGTTTCAAGTAAATAAAAGAGTCATGAGTTAAATATTTTTTCTGTCTTTTCAAAAATATATACTACTCTTTGCATTTACTATCTTTAATTATTTTTGTTTTTGATATTTGCAATTTGTTCTGGACACAAATTTTTTAGGTGAGTTGAGTCTCGGAGGTTCACTAGGATCATTACAACCGTTAAGGTTTGAGGTTCAATGATTGAATCCACGTCCTTGCCAGATACGAGTGTAACTCGTTACCAACTGAACCCCTACGTGTTTTTTGTTTTAATACTTGAAATACTTTTTTTATGTTGAAATTAATATTCAATTTCCTGCAATATACTACTCATATCTTGATTATAAGTAAATAAATAACTCGAACAATAAATAGATCCAAGTGGTAGGAGATTTAGATCCCTTCAACAAGTTGTCAAGGGTTCGATCATTGACTCTTGTATATGGAAAAAATTTGGTTAGGTAGAATCCACTTGTGAACCCCACAAATTTTTCGACAGAGACTAATCACTAATAAACGAGGTAAAGTTTGGTTTGGATCTCGTGATAAATCATTGATATATTTTAAATTTATTTTAACGGACTGGATCTCGTGATGACTACCTTTGACATAGAAGCTGCTACAAGGGTAATTTTAGTAGTGTTGGAGCAATGCATTTAGTGGTGCAAACAAAATGCATCCAATAAAGGAAGGTGCAAACACACAAAAAGTAAAAATAACAAATTTTACATTTATTAAGAAATTCAGTTAAATGTAATTAATTGTTTTGATCACACAAGTGTATTCGCAAAAGTGTCATTCATGGGAATTAATTCTATGGATATAAAAAGTAATTGAAAAATAAAACTCACATTAATCGAAGGGTATTTAAGGATAGACATTGTTTATTTTTTTGACAAAAGGATAGACATTATTAAATAGAGTAAAATTTAATTATATTTGCTTATATTCGAGAGTTAAAACATTTTTTAATAGATAAAATGATAAATAATTATTGAACTCACACACAAATAAAAGAGTTGGAGTTCCGAACTTCAATCACAGAGTCCGACCTAACAATTTTAACATTTTGATATTGATCAATTTAGCTAAGACTTATGGATGGGAACATTGGTTTTAAATTTTAATCCCTCAAATATTAACTACATAAGGACAAAAGTGAATATTATACACATATCACATATACTAATTGAACAATATTTTAGGAATGACGGTAAATTGTAATGACTATTTGAATTTCTCTACTAAAGAGAGTTCTAAAAATGTTATTCGCGATGTTTGAATCTAAGTCATGTGATTCAGCTAACAATGAACACCATAGAGAAGGGATTATTCCAGATATGCATATACCATGGGTATTTTTGGAGTGATAGAGTGTCAAAGGTAACACTATTAAAAAAACAAAAATTAGTGAGGGATATTTAGTGAGGGAAAACGTGAAATTCCTCTCTAATTCCGTCACTAAATTTTGCGACTAAGGAATTTGTGAGGAATTTCATTTTTTCCGTCACTAATTTCCCTCGCTGATTTTGCTTTTTCTAGTAGTGTAAATATTGTTTCAAATTATAAAGCCACTTATTTTATTTTATTTTATTTTACTTTTTTTTTGTGTTAGGTTTATGTCACCAAATTTTTTGTTTTTCTTGATATAATATTTTTTTTACTTATACATATCAAACCGGAGGGAGTATGAGATATCTAAATTCGTTTATAATTTGGAACATCTACTGTTGTATAAGTTTAATAACTACAAATATTTTTTTGACAAAAGTTTAATGACTACGATGTTAGGTACTTTTTTTGAATAAGATGTTAGGTACTTAGATTGGTGTAAATTACATCATGATATTGATACAATGGCTCTGTAGCAGTTGCAGATAATCCAAGTTGATCAAATAGGGTTTAGCATCAAGATCATAAGGCATATCATAATAGAATTTTATTTCTCTGCATATACTTCATACTTTTTTTTGTTGAAAGAGCGTATACTTCATACTTAATTTAATTATATCATGATTATAAAAAGACCATATATTAGCTATTGTAAAATGTAAAATATTAAAATAAGAAGAGTTATATTTACGATTGCTATTAAATAAATGATAAAATTATGGTATTGATATTGATATTTTATACTCGGTATCAATGATGCATAATATTTTTTTTTTAGAATAATATAAGAATATATAAGACTTAGTAGAAAGACTGTTCTAATTAAGAGGCTCATTGGTAGGTGTGGAGTGTGGTTAGGATATGAGTACTGCAGCTAGCTTGGATATGAAACTGACCTCTTTTCAAAACTATGAGTAGGGAAACAAGAGCCTCACTAAACTTACATGATTAAATAAACTTAAAATATCTGAGATGCATTGATCCTTGATGTTGAAAGTTGTCACTATGCTGGTCATAAAATTGGTGGGAAATGTCAGCGTGTGAATGGAAAGTATATAGCTTATTTTAAAACTAAATAATTGAATATTTAATCCAAATGTTAATGCAAGCAAATGATACTTTATATTAAAAAAGAAAAAAGAAGGTGATGGTGGAGAATGAAGGTGTATATGAACCGTGAATTGAGCATATTCGATACTTTGAAAAAGATTTGGTTGTCTTCGTACGTTATAAATATTAGCATTTTGCGTTTTGTTAAAATCATCCAAAGTTGTGGGTATGGTCTTATTCTTATACTTGAATAATTTGATAATTGATAAGAAAAGATGGACCCCACAAATCACCTACATAGCTTTTTTATGTGGTTGTGGTAGTGACTCGTTCATGATAGTGGCTTTGTACAATGTGGTTGGCACTTAGCACCTTTTTTACGAGAGATAGCTAGCTTTAACTTGTTTTCAACTTTGATAAGGTTATCAATGGCGTTGAAAGTTGAGTGGTTTGATGGTGTGATTCAGCGACAAAAGGACATAAAGTCATCTAAAATGGACACGTTAAATGGGTGATTCAAATGAAAATTGTAACTTACCAAATAGTATAACTTAGTGGCATAAGTTTCAAACAAACTGATCTATGAGATATCAGTGGCATACGGTCCAACCTATAATTTGATCCTTAATTAATAAATATATATTTTTTAATCTTAACTGTGAACATGATTTGTTTAAAGATGGTCCTTAAAAAACCCGGGTGCAGCTCGATTTGGAGGGTTAATAAGGGATCATGATGACAAATTTATTAAGGGTTACTATAGTAGCATCAATTACTCTAATATTTTTCATGCAGAGATCATGACTTTGTTTCATGGCATTCATCTTTGTTGGAAAGCAGGGTAAGCAGGGTTCAGAGACATTATACGTTATTTAGATTTCTTTCAAACCATTCGTTTGGTTCAAACGACATATGTTAGATATCACCATTATGAAAATGAAATTGAGATAATTTATCAATTCTTGGTCAAGGATTGGACCTTGCGACTTCAACATACTTTTGCAGAAGGTAATATGAGCTTCATCTAGTCCTTCTTGCAAATGTCATGGGAGTTCCATACACTTGTGCGTGGTCTTTGTTTTCAGTTTTTTTTTGGCTCATTTTTTCTCATGTAAAAAAAAAATGGTAGTTTTCATTACATTAAGAAATAATCTAATAAATACATCAGATTTCATACAAAAAATATTGAATATTTATTTAGTGTTCAAATGCTCATACAAAACAATTCATACAATCATTTCTAGATGTAAAGTAATTTATAATTGTATCTAGATCAATAATTCTATCATATCTTTCTCAATATATAAAACGACTAGACCATTCAACTTTTCTTGTGGCACTGGCGATCTCAAATTATTTTTGAATATTAGTGATATGCTCAACATTATTCTCATATTTTTTGAGTTTCTCACTTAAATGATTTCAATCGTTCCTCCATCATTTGTTAAAGGACTCTTGTCACTGCTATTTTGATAAGTGAACAATTTACGAGAAAAAAAATGTATCCACATGTAGAGAGTAAAACCAACCATTTTCTTTCAAAAGTTTCACACTTACTCAACTTTTTGAAAAAATAGGAATATGAAAAATACCTATAAAGTTTGTTTATAGAAAATGTGAGATTCAATTCCCTAATAGAACCTTTTTCAATTAAAATATCTCAGATGATTCTATCACTCATTTTTTTTTCTCTTCCTTTTTTCACTATCACATGCATGTTTTCACGACAACATTATATGATAAAATAATTAAACAAAACGAATAGAATAGAATAGTAGCATATGAATCGTACTCGCCAATGAAGCTACCACTAGAATCCTTTTTCTTCTTTCTCAATAAGTTGATGCTACAAATTTGTCTTTCACCCGTGAGTCTCTCTATTTTGTTATACGCTGCTACAATGTTGTCGTTCCAAATTAGAGATTTGAACTCCCTTTCTATTTTGTTAAACCTTTGAGCATTGTTACTTCTATTTGGCTTCATGGACCCTAATTTATTTTATTTTATTTTATTTTGGGGTCCAAATTTTAACTTGTTTTTTAAGATCTATGATGGTAGCCTCTCGCTATGTCTCATATACGACTCTGGTTTCAAAGAGTCTTATATTAGATGAAATAATGTTAAAATATAAATTTATAAAGTCTCAGTGGCCCTTACATTGCAAATTGATTTTCAAAGAGTTGATTTGTGTCCGATATAAATTTAAAAATATGAAGATTATATTATATTATATTATAGGGTGAAAAGAAAAGAGTTTTTCAACAATTCAGATTTTATAATTCGAAAACCCCAAAAATTAGGGTGCGCTCATTGCTTTCTTTGGATTATAGAATTCGAACACCCTATAAACAGTTTGGATTATATAATCGGAACTGTATCAACACAAATTATGAACATGCTTGTAACATGAATAGTCATTTTAAGAACCATATTAATCTTCCTAACTTTCATAATTTTGTTTTAGGTCATTGTTAGTTGTTCCCAGTCAAAAAACGATATTCGGGCTATTTGATCGTATTGCTCTGAAACTTGGCCTAAAATTAGGAAAACAATCAAGGATCAAGACTCCCTTAGAAGGAACTTCTTACGGGATTTTGCCTCTCAAAATCCAAAATTCCACATTTAGACCCATTTTTAATTTTTCATATTCTCAGAAAAATTCGAAAAAAAATTGCATTAGTTTTATTTGATTTTCAAAAAAATTTGTGGTATTTTTATGATTTTATTTGATAGATTTTTATCATTTTTTACTTTGTTTTTTGGTTGTTTTTAAAAGCAAAATTCAAAACTGCTGAAATGGGAGAAATTCTAATTGTTGATTATACATAAGCATATTTCGGATTATAAAATCCGAACTTAATTTGGATGTTTTCGGATTTTATAATCCGAAAACCCATAGACATTTTGGGAAATTTTACAGGGTGCATGAAAATGTCATAGGGTGAGAAAAATAATAGTCATTGGTCTATGTAAATATGATTTGGTTGAGTTTTGGTCTCTGCAAAAAAAATAAATTGAAAAACGTCCTTGCAAAATTTTATCTTTTAAAAAAGTCATTGGCCTTACTTTCTTACTGATTTGACACGTTTGTTCCCATGTGACACATGATGATTGTGTAGGACTGATACACGTCATTTTGGTTGATTTAAATAAAAATAAAAAAATCCAAATTTATTTTTTGTGAGTTTTAATATTAAATTTGTTTTAATTAAATACAAATAATCATTTTTTAATTAATACAAATATTAATTTTTTGTGTGTTTTAATTAATATTTGTATTTAATTAAAACACAAATTCATTCATTTTCATCCCCAAATTTTAATTTTTAGATCTGGATCCACAATCTCTCACACGCACATTCATCTTCCTCAAAATCACATCCAGGAAAATGAATCACACACATAAACTCATGCTTCCGAAGAAGAGGAAGGATCAAGACAAGAAGTAGCACCCATGATATGATCATTCATCACTATAATATAATATAATATGTGTTTAATAACTAATTTAACTAACTAACTTTTTATGATTATTCTAATCAATACAAGAATTGAATTGAAATGGATGATAGTGTTCTCTTTTGTTTCTATCGCTCTCGTCAAAGCCCTTTTTTTGCAACTGGTTGTGTGGATGTTGCTACTACACCCTCCGATCATTGTTATAAACAAAAATCTATATTTTAGATTTATTTATTAATGATGTATTAATCTTTATTATAGACCACATATAAAGATGGATGTCCTTACTCTTAATGTCTTTACTCTCCAAACTAAAAGAGGAAGGAGAGATATCCTTACTCTAAGGCTATGTTTGGATTGATGGAGAGTGATGAAATGGAGTGGGATGGAACCATGTTCCATTGTTTGGTTTTGCAAAAAATGAATGGAATGGAATGGAGTGTGATGGAACCCATTCCATCCAATACCACTCATTAAGCCAAATTTTCATTCCCCCCAATTTGGGGTGTATCCAATGGAATGGAATACATTAATAGAACAATGACAATTTTGCCCTATTTGTTTTATTTCATCAACCTGCTTCTCCTTCCTTCGTTTGTTTTCATTCTGTTGTTCACCGTATTTTCTTTTTTCTTGCTTTTCTCATCTTCTACAAGTATTTCCAGTCTCGTTTCTACTACCACTTCTTTTAATTAATATCAATTCAATCATAAATCTCTTACATCTTGTTTCCAGCTTCCAGCGTGTTTTCTAGCTTTTCAATAATTGTTCTAATTTGACTAGAATTAAGCTTATGAAGTTTATTGCTAAAAAAAAAAGCCTACGAAGTTTAAGCTACCAAATGGAAATACAACTATTGTATATTATGCAGGAACCATTATTATGTACTATATATTTTGTTTTGTTTATAGTATGAATATGTATTGACTTTGAAACTCCTGAAAGAAGTTTCTCGTTAAAAAAAAACTTTCGTAAAAATATATTGAATTTATGGTGTTAGTACTCGTTTATTCTGGTGTTATTTGATACCAAAATAAGCATATATTGATTGAATTGAGTTCACAATTCAACAAATTGATATTTTAAATTAAAGGGTAAAAATGGAATAAAAAAGTTATAACACTTCCCGTTCCGTCTACTTTCCAAACAATGGAGTGGGAAATTAGTTCCATTCCGTCATAAAATATCTAAACAATGGAATGAAATTTTTATTCCATTCTGCTCCATTCCGCTCCGTTTCGTTGGTTTTAGCTTATCCAAACAGAAATGTCTTAAGCCCAATCTAAAGTCTGATAGTTCTGCTTCTTGAACATATAAGTTTCTTTGAGGGGGAGCTCACCATTAGGATTATGATTCTACACTAGATTATCTTGTTTGTCTTCGGCTAATAAAGTTACTTGTTCAATAAGTTGCTTCAAGCTTGGGAACAACTAATGCAATTTTCAAAGAAATACACTATTGATTATTAGAAATGAAATTATAGATTGTCAACATTTATTGTTATTTTTTCACTAATCTATATACTATTGAATTTCATCCCACTTAATTATGTCGCTAATTATAATTAATAAGAATGTGTTAAAAAATTATAGTATTACTTTTATCATTGAAATCAACTTAACTAATCATTCTCTTAAGAACCACACTCAACTAAAAATTGACTATTAAAATAAGAGGGAGAAATTGATTTTTTTTTGGGATTCCAATTTTTGAATTCAAAATCTTTTTTTTTTTTTTAAAAAAAATACTTAAATAGTGCCA